>JGI11944J13513_1000999_pt1 | contig 24383 bp, 18 predicted proteins | sample TerdegcoTASludge_FD_13513 | JGI IMG/M metagenome (IMG submission 13513) | reverse complement strand
GCGCTTTGTCAAAGAAAATTGATTTTGCTGTAATTGTAGCGGTAAATCATGCTAATCCAAACGGTGACCCTTTAAATGGCAATCGACCGCGGGTGACTTATGATGGTTATGGAGAACTTTCAGACGTTTGCATTAAGAGAAAAATTCGTAACCGGTTACAAGATATGGGTTATAAGATTTTCGTCCAGTCCGACGACAATCGCGCTGAAGGTGATGAATACGGCAGTTTGCGCGAAAGGGCAGATGCCATCCTCAAAGGAATTGACCCAAATAAAGATAAAAAGAAATATCAGGAGATGGCATGCAAAACTTGGCTAGATGTGCGTGCATTTGGACAATTGTTTGCCTTTAAAAAAGGGAAAAAGAGCGAAGGCTCTGAGGACAGCGATGGTGTGTCTATTCCTATACGCGGGCCTGTTTCAATTCATCCTGCATTTTCTATTACTACTGTTCTTGATCGCACACAGAGCATTCAAATTACTAAAAGCGTAAGCGGAGAACCTGGTGAAAAGCGCGGTTCCGACACTATGGGTATGAAACATCGTGTTGACCACGGCGTATATGTCTTCTATGGCAGCATGAATCCTCAACTGGCAAGTAAAACAGGCTTTTCAGATGAAGACGCTGTAGCAATAAAAGAAGCGCTGCGCACATTATTCGTCAATGATGAATCATCAGCCCGTCCCGCAGGCAGTATGACGGTTTATAAAGTCTATTGGTGGGAGCATAATTGCCCCAATGGTCAATATTCTTCAGCCAAAGTACACGATGCAATTAGAAACAAAGTTGGTTTGAAAGAGGGTGTGACCGAACCAAAAAATATTGGTGACTATGTTTTCCCCTGCAAAAAAGAAGTGGAAAATGATTTGCAAGGCTTAAAAATCGAAGTTCTTGACGGTGAATAACGAATAACTTAATGAACACCGAAGAAGACCTGATACCAATATCGGCTCTTCAGCATTTGCTCTTCTGCGAGAGACAGTTTTCTCTTATCCATATTGAACAGGTATGGGCAGAAAATCTGTTTACCGCAGAAGGCAAAATACTGCATGAGCGCGTACATCAGGAACACCATGAAAATAGGAGGCTTTATCGTCAGGAATTCGGAATGTCCATCAGGTCGATAAAGTACGGGCTTATTGGAAAATGTGATCTTGTGGAATTGTATCTCGAGCCTTCTGGCAAAATAGCAGAAGCCTGCCCTGTAGAATTCAAGCGAGGGAAAAACAAGGAAGAGGAAGAGGACAAGGTTCAGCTTTGCGCCCAGGCGATGTGTCTGGAGGAAATGCTCGATGTCATGATTCCAGAGGGTCAGATTTATTATCTCCAGGATCACAGGCGAACAAAAGTCGAATTGGATCAGGCATTGAGAAAAAAAGTTGTCCAACTGGCTGAAAGGGCTCGCGAACTCATACTAAAGGGCGAAACACCTGTAGCCATCTTTGAAAAGAAAAAATGTACTACATGTTCTCTCTTCGAACATTGTATGCCATCAAGTACCGGGAGCACATCGAAAAGTGTAAGAAAATTTATTCGAACTCAGCTCAGAGCGATAGAATCGGAGTGCAATGCATGAAAAAACTGCTGAATACTTTATATGTAACCACACAAGGTGCATACCTGCATCGAGATGGTGAAACAGTTGCCATCGAACAAGAACAGCAAAAAATTCTCCAGGTTCCTATTCACATGATCAGCAGTATCATATGCTTCGGAAATGTTCTCTGTTCTCCCGCACTGCTTGGTTTCTGCGCTGAACGAGGTGTTAGCATAAGCTTCCTTACAGAATATGGTCGTTTTCTCGCATCAGTCCATGGCCCGATAAGCGGCAATGTCCTCTTGAGAAGAAATCAGTACCGAATAGCTGATGCTGAAGAATCATGTCGTGCAATATCATCCAATATCGTTACTGCCAAATGCGCAAATTGCCGCTTGATTTTACACCGTGCCACACGAGATCATGGTGAAAAAATAGATGTACTTTCTATAAAAATGGCTTCCTCATCCATTGAAAGGCTTATAGGCCAGATTGAATCCGTACCGAATACTGACTCGATCCGTGGAATCGAAGGAATGGCCGCGGCTGAATACTTTGGCGTCTTCAATCACTTGATTGTTGACCAGAAGGAAAGTTTTATTTTCAATGACAGGAATCGGCGTCCTCCGCTCGATCCCGTCAATGCCCTGCTCTCATTCATCTATACCCTTCTGGTACATGACATACGATCAGCGCTCGAAACAGTCGGCCTTGATCCTGCGGTGGGTTTTCTGCACAAGGACAGACCGGGCAGACCAAGCCTTGCTCTTGATATAATGGAGGAATTTCGGCCGGTCATTGCAGACAGACTGGTACTCTCTTTGATCAATCGAAGGCAAGTGAACCCAAAAGGATTTTCTCGAGCTTCAAGCGGCGCCGTAACCATGGATGATGAAACCAGAAAAACAGTTCTCATCGAGTATCAAAAAAGGAAGCAGGAAGAAATTTATCATCCATATATAGAAGAAACCGTTCAAATCGGCTTGCTCTTCTTTATTCAGGCGAATTTGATGGCTCGATTCATTCGCGGTGATATTGACGGATATCCCCCGTTCTTTTGGAGATAGCAATTATGATGGTACTTGTGAGCTATGATGTGAATGTTACGAATCAAGGCGGAGCCCGGAGACTTCGGCGTGTAGCAAAAACCTTGAGCAATCATGGACAGCGAGTGCAATTTTCAGTCTTTGAATGTATAGTTGATCCGGCTCAATGGGTTCAGTTACGCGCGGATCTTGAAAACATCATCGATAAAGAAAATGACAGCTTGCGGTATTATTTTCTGGGTGCAAACTGGAAACATCGAGTTGAACACGTCGGCGCGAAGCCATCATTGGACTTTGACGAGCCTTTGATAATTTAGGTTACTATGAAGCTCTTTCAATATGCAGATGCATTTTTAAAGCTTATCTTTAAATTGAGTACATTTTACAGCGGTTTTCAAGAACCGCGAGGAGCCATTGAGTTGCGAAGCCGCTAAGTCATTTTAAAACTGACCGAGTTTTGCAATTGGCTGAATATTTCTTTGTTTTTCTTAAAATAAACGAAATCATCCAGATAGACTATTGTGCGAACCTGGATGGAACATAAAACACTGAACCCTTCGCATTTTCTATATTTCTTTACTTTATAAGGTCTTTTACAAACAAGGGATGGGGAAATATACAATATCGAGCACAGATTCAATCTAGTTCGCTTTTATGTTCTTGTAATTTTTTATCTTGTCTATATATAGTAGTAGTATAGTCGCGCCCCACGCGGGCGCGTGGATTGAAACTCGAGGCGCTTGGAGCGCTCATCGCGGGCGGGACGTCGCGCCCCACGCGGGCGCGTGGATTGAAACGCGAAATCTGGTTATTAACGACTATTACTTCGGATGTCGCGCCCCACGCGGGCGCGTGGATTGAAACATCAGGGCTGGCGATGGATATTGTGCCCGTCAAGTCGCGCCCCACGCGGGCGCGTGGATTGAAACGGGAATGATATCACGTAAATCAACTACACGTTGTACGTCGCGCCCCACGCGGGCGCGTGGATTGAAACACATTGTCGACGAACAACGAAATTTTATGACGGAAGGTCGCGCCCCACGCGGGCGCGTGGATTGAAACGCAAGTCTTCAGAGATTGCGTCGATTGCGTCAACGGTCGCGCCCCACGCGGGCGCGTGGATTGAAACATGATAAACCCCTTCAATTCAAAAATCTTACAGAGTCGCGCCCCACGCGGGCGCGTGGATTGAAACAACATGGACGGGAAGCCTATCGATTACTGGGCTTGTCGCGCCCCACGCGGGCGCGTGGATTGAAACATCAGGGCTGGCGATGGATATTGTGCCCGTCAAGGGTCGCGCCCCACGCGGGCGCGTGGATTGAAACTTCGGCCAATTTTGCTACCAAATATGCCTTCTCGGTCGCGCCCCACGCGGGCGCGTGGATTGAAACATTATCCCGATGAGAACTTGCTCACCAATGAAGGGTCGCGCCCCACGCGGGCGCGTGGATTGAAACACTTTTGCTTCGACCGCGGTATTGCCTGCGCCGGGTCGCGCCCCACGCGGGCGCGTGGATTGAAACAACGTCCTGCGCGCCGCGGGAGGTAATGGAAAATGTCGCGCCCCACGCGGGCGCGTGGATTGAAACTGGCTCACCAAGCGCACCAAGATGCCGGACGGTGGTCGCGCCCCACGCGGGCGCGTGGATTGAAACAGTCACCATCTATCATAACCGGATCAACGGCATACGTCGCGCCCCACGCGGGCGCGTGGATTGAAACAAGCGGAGTCAATGTTTGCGCTGGCGCTCTATGCCCGTCGCGCCCCACGCGGGCGCGTGGATTGAAACCAGTCCTCTCGCCGCTTGCATTGCAGGCGTTTAAGGTCGCGCCCCACGCGGGCGCGTGGATTGAAACACGGTTTGGATACCAGCGGCAACCTTGTATCTGATAGTCGCGCCCCACGCGGGCGCGTGGATTGAAACTTTCGACACCGCAAAGGGCTATTGCACCGCAAAAGGTCGCGCCCCACGCGGGCGCGTGGATTGAAACAATTTGCCCATAGTTGCTCATAGATAGCCCTAGATGTCGCGCCCCACGCGGGCGCGTGGATTGAAACAGATCCGCGCTGTCAAGATGCCGCGCGCAAGACAGTCGCGCCCCACGCGGGCGCGTGGATTGAAACGAGCTCTTTGACTGCGGCGATTGCAAGGTGTGTCTGTCGCGCCCCACGCGGGCGCGTGGATTGAAACGAAAAACCATCACTTGCTGACGTCCAAGCCTACTGCGGTCGCGCCCCACGCGGGCGCGTGGATTGAAACGTTGCTGATGATTATGGTCGGCAGTCCTCGCGTGTGTCGCGCCCCACGCGGGCGCGTGGATTGAAACTGAGGAAAACTACTATACAAAACAGGGAAAACTACGTCGCGCCCCACGCGGGCGCGTGGATTGAAACCAGACTATCCTCACCTGCAATGGAGGCTGTAATGGTCGCGCCCCACGCGGGCGCGTGGATTGAAACAAGGTTGTGAGCGCCACCTGTACCATCGGCGGCACGGTCGCGCCCCACGCGGGCGCGTGGATTGAAACTTGGTGACCAGCAAGTGCGCCATACTTACGCAGGGTCGCGCCCCACGCGGGCGCGTGGATTGAAACATTCGCCCGCGCTGAAGCAGTGGCTCGTTGCTCAGGTCGCGCCCCACGCGGGCGCGTGGATTGAAACGGTGGTGGATGCCGTCCTATGACCGGTCTTGATGTCGCGCCCCACGCGGGCGCGTGGATTGAAACAGCAGTGTGGGGTAATGCAGAGTAATCGGGAGAAGTCGCGCCCCACGCGGGCGCGTGGATTGAAACTTCTAAGAGCTCGACAAACTTTGCCCAATCATGGGTCGCGCCCCACGCGGGCGCGTGGATTGAAACAGCTTACAGTTGGCGAGTATCAGCAGCGACTTGACGTCGCGCCCCACGCGGGCGCGTGGATTGAAACAGTAGCTTGTACCGTTTGCGGGCTATCGCCCACGTCGCGCCCCACGCGGGCGCGTGGATTGAAACCAATGCGCCAGTCAGCGCCAGCGATGTATCGATAGTCGCGCCCCACGCGGGCGCGTGGATTGAAACACCACGATATACCACATAAGCTACATAAGTGTTACGTCGCGCCCCACGCGGGCGCGTGGATTGAAACTTGTCGTACTCGGCAAAGAGCTCCTGTCGGTGTGTCGCGCCCCACGCGGGCGCGTGGATTGAAACGGTGGAGTGGTGATATGGACTACGAGCAAATACAGGTCGCGCCCCACGCGGGCGCGTGGATTGAAACTCGTCAAGCCGCACCAGGATACCCTCAGCCGGATGTCGCGCCCCACGCGGGCGCGTGGATTGAAACATAAGGATGGGCGGACGTACTGGGACGTCTTGGGTCGCGCCCCACGCGGGCGCGTGGATTGAAACTTTCATCCATCCAGCCCTCCTCCTTTAACCGGTGTCGCGCCCCACGCGGGCGCGTGGATTGAAACTGCTGAGGTAAAATCGAACCCAACCAGCTCCGGTGTCGCGCCCCACGCGGGCGCGTGGATTGAAACATCTCTAGCGTCACTTGGTGATGGGGTAGTGCTTGTCGCGCCCCACGCGGGCGCGTGGATTGAAACTAAATCTGTCCCGTAGGGTATGTCCCAGCAAGCACGTCGCGCCCCACGCGGGCGCGTGGATTGAAACTAAGTCGTCCCAGTTATCTTTGATGTTTTTTATCTTGTCGCGCCCCACGCGGGCGCGTGGATTGAAACCGTGCTGGCAATGCTGGGAAGAGAAAATATCAGAAGTCGCGCCCCACGCGGGCGCGTGGATTGAAACTCTATCATGGGCATCCTGTGAGCAAGGATCTCCTGTCGCGCCCCACGCGGTCGCGTGGATTGAAACTAGGTAGGTAGTAAATATGAAACTTTGCTACCTGGTCGCGCCCCACGCGGGCGCGTGGATTGAAACACGAGGATTGCAATCCTGCAATCCTCATAATCAAAGTCGCGCCCCACGCGGGCGCGTGGATTGAAACCTGCAAAAAGCTGCGCAAACTGTGAAGTCTGTCGTGTCGCGCCCCACGCGGTCGCGTGGATTGAAACGTTATGACAAGATTTCAGGAGTCATGGAAATTGAAGTCGCGCCCCACGCGGGCGCGTGGATTGAAACACCTGCGGCAGTGGGGAACTGGGAACAGCGCGCGGGTCGCGCCCCGCGCGGGCGCATGGATTGAGATTGAAACAGTATATCTTTTGGCACGACAATCCACTTGACAATGAATTTCCGCTTGATTATTTTTATTTATTGGCCGCTCTCGGAGACCGAGTCCCGTCTCTGGCTTGTGAGCCTGCTGGGCCTATCGTCGAAGGCTCAAGCGGCCATCTTTCTTTTTTCTCTTTTACCCTTACAATCCGGACTTCTCCAGTTAGAAAAACTCTAGAAAATCTATTTACAAAGCTTCAGAAAAAGGAACGCTGACGCATAATTTCAAAAGTATAGGTATGGAAGGTATTGAATGCCAATATTATTGGCGTTTATCATCTAAAAAGCCAACAGGATTAACGATAAATTTTTCAATCGGGGATGAAAATTGAATACAGTCTATCGTCAGCGAGTTCTGGATATAGCTTCCACCCTCTCGCAGAAGTAGATTTTTCTCTTCGGTCCTCGACAAACTGGTAAATCGTCCTATATCAGAGAACAGCTCACAATTAAACCTGCTTGATGAGGGATTGCGGCTGAGGCTTCTTGCCGACCCCACACTCATGCGGCAACAGGGAGGAGCGAGCCTGTAAAGTGGACTCTATCGATATACTGCCTTGGCAGGATTTTCTTACACAATTGTGGTCTGGCTGATTGTTGGACTGACTATTATCGAGCTGTCCCGAGTTCGCCTGAGACCACGCCCGTCTCAGGCTTGTGATTTCTACGGGCTTATTGTCGGCGACTAGAACGACCATCTATTTCGTAAAAATATTGATGCCAGCCGTACTTCCCAGCCATAAACTCCAACTCTTTTGGCGTTTATTATTTTCAATGCCAACAGAGTTAGCAATAAATCTTTCAATATGAAACGAAACGTGAATACGGCTTCCAATCGATACGATGATCTGTTGAGAACTGCCTATCAATTCACTTGCTTTGAAGTCTGCTTTATCATCAATAGCAATATTATGCGTGGAATTAAAATTCGCACCATCAAAACACTTGTATAGGAAGCACCCTGGATTCCAGACAATATTGCATGAAGCCGACGTATCCACGGTTCAAATAAGCTCATCGAAGATGATTCGGTATCAGAATTAATGCAGGATTAACAGTCTGCTGACAAATTCAGCTTACTCTGTTCTATAGGCTCAACCAAAATAACACTGCATTAATTGCCGACTTGCTCGATGGTCTAAAATTCTGAAGAAAGTCGTTGGAAGAGACTTCAGCACATAGGAATGACCAGAGCCGCCATATTCATCGATTTTCGCTGTTGACAGCAGGTAAAAGGAGGTCTATGCTATATATAAAGAGAATAATACATGCACATTTGTGCATTAAGAGAGGAAACAGATGACCGCAGGACTGGAGCGAAATACGGGAAAGCTTTTTTCAAAAGAAGGATATCTCTTTCTTCTTGCCCTCGATCACGCGCAAATGGGCGTTTTTCACGGTCTTGAAGATATTCCTTCCCAGCTTGACCGTTTTTCAAAATCAGGTCTTGACGGCTTCATATTAAATGTCGGGCTGGCTGCTCGCATGGCAAAAGCGGACTTGGTTCACAAGAAGCTGATACTTCGCAGTTCTTCAGGCGGTTCCTTTTTGGCAACAGCATTTTCACCAATGCATACCAACCATGCAAGTCCTGAGACCGCCATTGCTCTTGGCGTTGATGCTGTTCTCATGATGGCGGTTGTTGGTGGCAGCGATTATCAAAGTCTTCAAGCGGTAGCCAGGGACATTGATGCATATCACCAGTATTCAATCCCGGTCATTGTAGAAATTATCGCTGCAGATTTCAGCAAAACAGCCACATTTGATATCCAGTACCACGGAGCAAGAATTGCCTCCGAGCTTGGCGCAGATGTGGTCAAGGCGTTCTATGTTGAAGGTTTTGATAAAGTTGTTGCGTGCTGTCCTGTCCCGGTGGTCCTTGCTGGAGGTCCTAAGGAACGAGATATCTGTGAAACCGCGCGAAGAGCTGTAAAAGAAGGTGTGAAAGGTTTCGCATTTGGAAGGAATATTTTTCAATCTGACGAACCTGAAGCTCTTATTAATAAATTGAGAGCTATCCTTCATTGAGAGCTTCCGTGTGTGTCTCAAGAAAGCGTTGAAAAGAGAGGCATAAAGGCATGAAAAAAGGTCCGGATATTTCAACCATTTACCGGATAGCCCGCTGTTATTATGCAGATGGGCGGTCACAGGAAGAAATAGCTGCAAATGAGGGATTCTCGAGATCACAAATATCAAGACTCATAGAAAAAGCGAAGGAACTCGGTCTGGTGAGAATCAGCCTGGTGCCGCCATCAAGCGAAAAAACTGAAGAACTATCTCGCAAGCTCATGGAAATATTCAGTCTTCGCAGCGTGATGGTTGTCCCGGTCAGACAAAACGCTGATCAGGAGGAGATTGCGGGTGCAATCGCGACAAGCGCTGCGGATTTCATTGCTGGAGTCCTCGATGGATATGCGGTCATTGGGCTTGGTTGGGGTCGCACGATGTACAAAGCTGCGCAGCTGCTTCCGCAAGGCATTCCTAGCGTAAAAAGACCGCTGTTTGTACCGCTCATCGGCATATCCGGCGACAAGAACCCGAATCTTCAAATCAATACGATAATTGACCGATTCAGCACAGCTTTCAAATCGCAGGGGCTCTTTGTAAACATACCCTCTGTCCGGGAAAAGGGAGCCCCAATTTCCAGAATCGAGGAGACTCGCATAGCCGCGCTTAGGACACATTGGGAATCTGTTGAAGCAGCAGTATTTGGACTCGGTATTGCACCCTCTCATTCCCGCAACCTGATCGACGAACTGCCTCAGCAATATAAAGAAGAGTTGATGAAAAGTCCCGCATGCGGAGATATTCTCGCGCAATTCTTCGACACAAATGGCACCATCTTTCATGCACAGCACGAATATGACCTTTTAGCGTTCAATATCACCAGATTGCCGAGTCTCAAAAGGCGGATATGCCTCGCGGGTGGAGAAGGCAAAGCAAAGGGAATCCTTGCAGCCATCCTCAAACACTTCATAAGCGATCTCGTCACCGATGAAAGAACAGCGGAAAGCATTCTGGATCTTGCATTAATGGGCAACCAAAGAATGGAAAGAGCAATGATGGAAAGCGAGGCAAATATCAGATGAAAGCATTAATGTATCTAGGAATAGGCGAACTGGCATTGCAGGATGTCAAAGATCCTTCAAAACCCTTTATTCTCCGTGTCGCTGGATGCGGCATTTGTGGTACAGATCTTAAAGCCTATTTAAAAGGCCATCACATGTTCACTCCACCGACAATCCTTGGACATGAGTTCTATGGAACAGTCGAACGCGCGCCGGATGACTGCGGTTTCAAAACAGGAGAAGCAGTGGTCGTCGCCCCATATGTGGAATGCGGCGAATGCAAGGCATGCAAGTCAGGAGCACCGTCTCTCTGTAAAAACAAAGCCTATCTTCAGCAGGGAGCTTTTTGTGAATATGTCGGCATTCCCCTGGATTATCTGCAGAAAGGTGTTTTCAGGATAGCCGATGCTGACGATGTCTATACGCTAGTCGAACCGCTCGCCTGCGTATTGAATGGCATTTCACATCTCAGACTGCATCCTGCCAGCAGGGTGCTGGTAGTGGGAGGCGGTCCGATGGGCGCGCTTTTCGCTCTGGTTTTCAAAGAGAAAGGCGTTCCGGTAACAGTGGTCGAGCCTGCTGAGGCTCGAAGGAAAGCTATCTCAGCCTGGGGGATCGACACGCGTGAGAATGGGCCATCTGAAGCGAATGGGGAATATGACAATATCATCATCGCAGTAAATAAAAAGGAACTCGTCTCCGAATATGTACGGCATGTGGCTGATGGCGGATCCGTGCTCATTTTCTCTGGGTTACCGAAAGACGAGCTGGTTATGATAGATGCTTTCTCGATTCACTATCGCGAAGTGACACTTGCAGGGAGCTTCGGGTATGCCATACCCCATTTCAAGGAAGCGCTTTCAATGATAGAACGCCATGGCAGCGAGTTCTCAAGGATTATTTCTCAACGTGTGGGTCTTGAAGAAGGACCGTCTGCGTTCAAACTGCTTGCTGCAGGAGATGCATTTAAAATTGTGCTCAAACCATAGAGAGGTGTTATGAAGGCAGGTGTGCTGATCGGACTATCCTCAGGTTCGGGAAATGCCGTGAAATGCCTGAATTCTCTCGCAAAAGGGCTGGAACACTTTGAGATTGCCGTGTGCAGAGGGTTTTTCGAAGCATTTCCAGCACCATCTGGATGGAAAGTACTCAAAGCTTCCGTGACAAGAGACTACCTTGCATCACTTAGAGCTTCAGTCCAAACGCTTCTTTCATGGGGGGCGGATGTGCTGGTGTGCGTGGGCGGAGATGGTCTCGCATCGTATGCAGCAGATGTTATGTGTTCTTGCGGATATCGGGTTCCCATGCTTGGCGTGGCAGCGGGAACGATAAATGTTGGTCCGATCATCGCTTTCCAGCCAGAAGATTTGGGAAAAGTAGATGGATCATTCCTGGAGAGCCTGGTCAAGTCTGCCTGTCCCGTGAATGGTATCGAGGTATTGGTGGATAAAAAGCATCTGGCATTTGGGTTTAACGATGTGGTGTTCGGAAACACTTTTCTCGGCACGATTCATGACAAGACTGAAAACCTTTCAGTACGCGCGATGGTTGAAAAAGGATGGAAACAACCTGAGGAACCATCCGGTGAAATTGTCACGGATTCGTTCATGATTCACAAGAACGGCTCCAGGATTCCCTTTGAGATCAGAAAGCCTGAGCAAATAATCGCGTCGCCCTTGAGAAAGCAGGAATTCTACGGCCGCGCAATCGCAGGGATCCTTTGCAATGCTGCCTTCATGGTAGGTCCCGCTGCTCTCGCCCTTTCTGACGCCATTCTTATCAGAGCTTCTGAACCTCAAAAAGGTTTTTGGGAATTTGCGCGCCTGGAGCATCTGCTATTTGAAGCTGGGGATGAAATTGAGTTTTCAGGCCTTGGAAACAGCTGCCATTTGATTGTTGATGGTAATCCTTTCCTCAGGAATGGAGCCGACGTAAGTTTGAAGATGCGCTCGGATGTGGTGGATGTTGTGTATCCAGCAATTGGCACAGGAGGTATCTGAGATGATAAGGATTTTCGGTCGGAAAGATGCAATGGGAAAAAAAGCATCACATTTCAATCGCGATCAGCACAGTGCGGCAATCATTATGGTAACACCGCTGCTTATCACGCTCGTGTTGCTCTTCCTCTTTCCGGTCAGCCTGGTCCTTATGATGAGCTTTACCAATTGGAGCTTGACTACACCAGTCCGCGACTTTGTGGGTTTTCGTAATTTTCTTTTCGTACTCAATGACGGGCGCTTCTGGAAGGCACTCAACAATACTGCATATTATACAGGACTGAAGCTGATTGTTGACACAACAATAGCACTTCTCATTGCTGTACTTCTCGATAAAAAGATACGCATGCGTCGTTTTTTCAGGATTGCGCATTTTGCTCCAGTCGTTGTGCCCATAACAGCTTCCAGCCTGATATGGCTCTGGTTTTACGACCCGGGAATTGGTCCGTTGAATCAAATACTGAAATTGATTGGCCTGCCAGCACTCCAGTGGCTCTACAGCGAAAAGACGGCTCTTCTGTCAGTGATTATTTTCTCAGTATGGAAAGGTCTTGGTTACAATGTGATCCTTTTTCTTGCAGGGCTCCAGAGTATTCCCGAATCCTACCTGGAAGCTGCCCGCATCGATGGGGCGAACGAATGGCAAGTATTTTCGAGAGTAAAGTTCCCCCTTCTCGGACCTGTCACTTCGTTCATTGTAATGATGGGTATTATTAATTGCTTTAAGGTATTCACCGAAGTTGATGTAATGACACCAAATCACGGTCCCCTGGAATCAACATTGCTGATGGTTTCCTACATCTATAACCAGTCTTTCACAAGAGGGAAAATGGGAAGAGGGGCTGCCGCTGCGCTGATTCTGTTTGTAATCATTTTTATATTCACTATGTTGCAGCGAGCGTTCACCCGCAAGGAAGTAAGTATAGATTAGGAGAACTGGAATGGTGAAAAAACTGCGTTCACAATATCCCGTCACAATAGCTTTCCTTTTGGTCAGTTCTGCGCTCATGATCTTTCCATTCGCCTGGATGCTTCTGTCAGCATTCAAGACACCGGCAGATGTTTACAATTACCCGCCCAAATGGATACCAAGTTCTTTTAAGCTTACAAATTTTGAAGAAGTGTTCAGAAAAATCCCATTTCTTCGTTTCTATGCAAACAGTATTTTTATAGCGGTAATCCAGACAGTCCTTCAGATTGGGATATCCGCGATGGGAGCATTTGCGCTTGCAAAACTTGATTTCCCGGGTCGCGGTAAAATCCGCATTTTCATGCAGAGCAGCCTCTTTGTTCCAGAGGTTGTGACAATGATTCCGCTGTTCCTTCTCGCCGCCTGGGTTGGCATGGTAGACACTTACACCGGCCTTATAATCCCCGGGCTGAATTGCGCATTCACCACACTGCTTCTTATTTCATTTTTCCAGACAATACCCAACGAACTTATTGATGCGGCAAAGGTGGATGGATGCAATTACTATCGGATTTTCATGACCATTGTTCTGCCCAACTCCCGAACCGCAATAGGCACCGCATCGCTCTTCGCTTTTCTCACGCACTGGAGGAGCTATATGTGGCCATTGATCATTACCAACAATGTCAAGATGAGAACGCTTCCAATAGGGCTTAAGTACCTGGTAACCGAAACTCAATCCGAGTATCAAATACTTATGGCAGCTTCGCTCATGGCCATTATTCCCGTTCTCGTAGTGTATATGCTTATGGAAAAGGAATTTATTCAGTCTATAACGCTTACGGGACTTAAGTCGTAGGCGTGTATCGAATAGACCGGGAATTGCCTTGTGGCAGGAACCCGGAAATTTTACGATTCTTATAGGAGGCAGAAAATGAAACGTGCAGCAACAATCCTTGCGGTTTTCATCGTATTGTGCATGATCGCATCCCCTCTTGGCGCCCAGACAAAACTCAAGGTCTGGTTTGCTGTATCTGGGGATTCGGGCGAAGCATTCAAAGCTTTGCTTGAGAAATATGATGCCATGAATGATGATATCGTCATTGAGGCTTCATATTCCGGGAACTATGCTGATACCGCAACAAAGGTGAGCGCTTCGCTCGTATCGAATACGGCTCCAGATGTTGCCTTGATGGCAGCCGGTCCGCTTTACACAGGCGCGCGAAACGACTTCTTCATCGAAAGCAAGATCGCTGAACCGGATTTCAATAAAAATGACATCTATCCAGGTGTGTGGGACTATGCGAAATATAATGGCAGAATCTGTGCAATCCCGTATGGGATTTCAACTCCTGTCCTCTACTACAACAAGGCTGTTCTCGATAAGGCGGGAATCAGCATGGCAAATCCTCCCAAAACCTGGTCCGAATTCATCCAAATTGCCAAAACCGCGCAGGCAAAGGGCAATATCTCAGGTTCAAGCGACTTCTGGGGTTTTGATGTCACCGATGTTGCCTGGCTTTTCAAGACAATGCTCAGCCAAAATGATAATACCGTCATTGCGGTTAAAGGCTCGGCAGTGTCGCCCGCTTTCAATGACCAGAAAGCGGTAGAAGTCGCCTCCTTCTGGAAACGTCTTGTAGATGAAAAGGTCATGCCTGTCGGACAGCATGCAAATGCTGAAAAAAAATTCCTTTCTGGCAACCTTGCTTTTCTGGTTGCTACCTCCGCGCGAATTGCACGATGGTCGAAGGATCAGACAATTCAAATTGGCGCCATCCCCATGCCATATTTCCAGAAGCCTTCAGTAGCGCTCGGTGGAAATGTGCTTATTATTCTTTCAAAAGACCAGAAAATCAGAGAAGCTTCCTGGAAACTCGTTAAATTCCTTGCAAATACTGAAAACCAGACTACCTTTGCTCTAAAGACTGGGTATCTGCCAATTCGCAAATCAGGGCTTTCTCTTCCTGACGCGAAAAAGGCGGTAACAAACAACCAGATGTATGCCATAGCCTTTGACCAGCTTGATATCAGCTGGTCCTACTGGCACTTCGAGCAGATGGGCACAATGGACCAAATTCTTGCACAAACAATTGATGTCATTGAACGAAATGTCATGACTCCAAAAGCAGCGCTTGATAAGGCAGCTTCAGATCTTCAGGCGGAAATCAATGGATAGCAGAAGCAGATACTCATTCTCGACTGCTGCCCTCTATCCCCGGACAGCAGAAGAAAGCCTGCGCCTGATTGCGGGTGCGGGCTTTCCCAATGCTGAACTCATGCCCCAATGTTTTGAAGATGCCCGAGAACACTTTGCTCTGAAAGCGGAAAGATGTGGTGTCCATGTCGCATCCATCCATTACCCGCTGGCGATGTTCTCCATGCTCTACAATGCGAGTGCAGGAATGGCTCATGAGGCAAGGCTATTTGGAGCAGAAATAGTAAAGCTATGCACAGCACTTGGAACCAAGGTGCTTGTCATCCATCCTCATGAAATACAGAAAGACCCTTTAATGCATCAGCTTATCGAGGATCCAATACGAAGGAATATCCTCCTGCTTGCTGATCAATGCGCAAAAGCAGGAGTCACGCTCGCCATCGAGAACAGCCCAAAAGGAGCCGGCAGGACACCTGAAGGCTTGCGTGATTATATCGCATCTCTTGATTCCAGCAGCGCTCTCGGGCCGGCGGTGGACACTACTGAAGCTTGCGAATCAGGCATCGATCCAGCGGAATTCATAGCTAAAGCAAAACCTATCCATCTGCACCTCAGCGACCACTCAGGAGATATGAAACACATACCTGCGGGAGAGGGAGATACGGACTGGAATTCTGTCCGGGATGCGCTGGCTGAATATGAAGGGTATTACACATTGGAACCGCTTTATCGCTTTTACTTGGAAACCCCTGAAAAAAAACTCGCGCGAGCATATTATTTCTTAGCAAACCTAATCGGAGAGTGAGAAACATGCTCCTCAGTGACCAAGGAAAGATGGCTATCTCACTGCAACACACCCGGGCCATCCTTGAAGCGTTTGCTGTCGGGGATGCGCTCGGTATGCCTGCAGAGTTTATGACCCGCAGCGAGATACATAAGCACTATGGTCTCATTAATCATCTAATCGAACCTTCCGAATGCAAAAACCATAAAGACTTGCCTAAAGGTTCTGTTACCGATGATACTGAGCAAGTATTGACCCTCCTCGATGAATATAGCATGAAAGGACGAATTGATTCTCAAGACACCGCCATGCGGCTGCTGCGTTGGATGCGAGAAAGCGGCGCGATTGAAAAGCGATACATTGGTCCCAGCTCGAAATCAGCACTGGAAGCCATAGAAAAAGGGGCTGATCTGAATATTGCAGGAACCCAGGGAACAACTTGCGGAGGGGTAATGCGAAGTCCCGCTGCAGTGCTATATTCGTTTGCGAGGCAAAATTCGAGCAGTGATGAGATTGCTGATGCGGTGCAAGCATGCCTTATGCCTACCCACAATACCCGTGAAGCACTTGAATCGGCGATGGCTTATTCATTTGCGCTGATTGCAGCCATAGAAGGAAGGGATGCCAGCAACATCGTGCAGGAGGTAATTAAAGGCGCTGCAATTGGTGCTGCAAGAGCTCCGTGGAAAAGCTGCGGAGCTTCACCTGCCGCACGTGTACATCATTTTCTATCTATCAGGCAGAAATTCATGACCCCAGAATCAGTGCTCGATTTTCTCTACGAGGTGTATGGAACCGGTCTTGATTCGGTCGATACAGCGACAGCTGCGATTTGCATTTTCTTTTTTGGGCTGGAAGATACCTGGCTGTGTATCAGAATGGGAGCTTCTGTCGGCGGTGATACTGACACCATAGCAGCTCTTGCAGGCGCGCTCTCAGCCGCATACAGATACACACGACTTGGACGCCCTAACATTCCTCCAGGGATTATGGAGGAAATCTACAGCGTGAACGGACTCGATCTGGAAAGAATCCTGAAGCGTTTATTCTGAAAGCGAAAGCGGTGATCCACGGTTTTTGAATCCATCTCTTACAGATGCAATGATAAAATTGCAGATTGAATAGAGCCTGCTGAAGCTTCCTCCTCTCGCCTTTCTGTCCTATTGTTCAATCCGATATATCGCCTTCTTCCCATCTTCAGTCAGGAAGCCCTCAAAAAAGAGCGACATGAGATGCTCAAAAAGATCATGGAAGGGCATGGAAAGCTCGAGCATTGTTTCGGGCGTCAAGATGTCGTCGATGAGGGCGAAGCAGACGTGGATAATGAAGTTTTCTGGCAGTTTTCTGATGTAGCCCTGAGCCTGGCCGTCATGGATGAGCGTGCGGATGGCGTCGGCAATGCCGTTTTTCTTGTAGGCCTGCAGTTCGCGCCAGGTTCCAGGCTGGAGGCGTTTTACGTCTTCGAGAAATATCGGCGCAAATTGCATGCTGTGGAGGCTCACGGTGTTTATAACATCCCGCAGACGCGAAAAGACGGGCTGAGACGTGTCGCTGAGAATCCGGCGCACATGCTCCACAAGCTCGTCTCTCAATTGCATCATAATGTAGTGCAGGAGTTCTTCTTTGCTCGGAAAATTCACATAGAGCGTCTTCTTGCTTATGCCGCACGCCGAAGCAAGCTCATCCATCGTTACATTCCGAACGCCACGGTTGAAAAACAGCTCTTTTGACTGATCGACAATGCGCTCACGGACCTGATGTTCCATTATCCCACCTTCATCCTGCCTTGACGTGTTTGAAAAACCTTTCCGGCACAGCTGACAGCATCGCGGGCATGACCGCAAGCCCGCCTATGAGCGATAACAATATTGACATGAAACAGAGTATTCCGAAATACATGATCGGCCTGAACTGGGAAAAGAACGGCGGAATCACCGCAAAAATGATTGCCATGGCGTTGATGATGATTCCCCGCCCGGTCAGGCTGAGTGTTCTGCTTGTTGCTTCTTCCCGGCTCTTTCCGCTGCCGCGCTCGCTGAACCAGCGCGCGGAAAAATGAATGAGGTAATCGATGCCCACGCCGAGTGTGATGGAGGCGACCAGGGCCGTCGCGGTAGAAAGTTCAATGCTAGCAAAGCCCATGAATCCAAACACAACGAGCACAATCGCGATCATGATGCCTGCAGAGACAAGCCCGGCAGGAATATTTTTGAAGCCGAACGCCACAAAGGCAAAAACGAGAGTAAAAGCAATCGCAAAGCTCTGGAGCATCGAAATGATGACAAGGCGGTTAAGCTGGTTTGAAATGAGCGAGACGCCTGCAATCGCAACGCCCTGATTTCCCGTCAGTTCATGTGCCTTGGCGCGCAGCAAATCCGCTGTCTTCTGAATGGCCGTCGAGTCAACCGCCTTGAGTTGGATGCTGAAGCAGAGGTTCTGGTAATCCTCAGAAACCAGCTGCACAAGGCGTTCAGGCGAGAGCGATGTCTCGACCAGCAAGAGCAGCTGCGCAGCAGCCTCGTCATTGTCCGGCACTGTGTCGAATGCCGGATCGTTGTCATGGAACACGCGGTTGAGGGTCTGGATCGAATCGACTATCGAAAACACGCTGCCCACGGAGCCCAGCGATTCCGCATAATTCTGGAACTGCCGCGCCTTTGCAAGGCCTTCTGCTGTTTGCGGGTCAAAGAGCAGGGATACCTTGATAAGCTGGGAGCCAGCCACTTTCTTGTTGATAAAGTCGATGCCCTGGCGCACGGGGTCTTTGGGGTTGAAATAATTCGCAAGCTCTGAATCGACGACGATGCGCGGAATGAAGAAAATCCCCGCAATCGCGACAGCAATCGTGCCCGCCAGAATCACCAGCCGACGCTTGGTGATAAAAGCGCCCGCCTTCGCACCGATTTTCGATATCAGCGCTTCATTCGCATGATAGCGCTGGTGCTTTTTGGGCGGCGGCAAAGCGCTCAGAAAGGCAGGGATAAAGAACATGGTCATCGCGAACGCGTAGGTGATGCCGAATGCGACAAAGAGACCCATTTCGGCGATACGCGGAATCGGCGAAGTGACAAATGAAATAAAGGACGCGACGGTCGTAACGAATGCGAGCCACACCGGCTTGCTGAGCGACTTGAAGCTCGAATTTATAATTTCGACCTTATCGGTCATGAGATTAACGAAAACATCCTCATAGAATCTTGTAAGAAAATGAATTGCATAATTATTGCATATGGCGATGAGCATGACTGGGATAATGAGCGCGACAATGGTCAGCCGCGCATGCAAAAGGCCCATGAAGCCGAAGGTGATGATCAGCGAACATCCGATCGTAAAAAGCGGCAGGAATATGCCCCGCAAGCTTCTGAATCCAATCAGAAGCACTAGCAGAACCGCGGCAAGACCGAAAACGACTAAAATCAAAACATCATGCTTCATGTAGTTGACCATCTGGTAGTCGATGAAGGAAGTCCCTGCCATCTGGAATGTAAAGCCCTGGTGCTTTTTCATGATTCCCTGAATGCCTTCGATGAGCCTGATTCGCGATACATTGGGAGCCGTTTGAATGATATACAGCAGCGTATCGCTGTCAGCTGATAGCAATTTGCCGTTCACGGTCTTGGTACCCAGAAGCCTCGCTCTGAGCGCATCAACGGAAGCCTGATCCTGCGGGAGCGCATCGGGGTCGACATACGGAATGAAACTGAGACCGTCCTCGGTGTTGACAGGTTCGGCATAGGTAAATACTGAAACAACATCCGAAACATCGGGCAGGCTTTGCAGTTCCTTGCCGATTTCAGCGGCCTCTGCAAGCGCTTTCGGCGTGAAAAGCTGTTCCGATTGGGCAGAAAAAGCGAGCGAATCGGCGCCGCCGAAGGTCTGGCTTACTTTTTTGTATTCTTCAACAGAAGAGACATTGGTCGGCGCGAGCGCCTGGATATCGCCGTCAAAACGCAGGTTGGGAATGAACAGCGCCATCACAAACGTGAGCAGTACAAACGCCGCAATGATCAAGTACCTGAACCTATACACAAATTTGGCCATAAGAAATCCTTTTGCAAACTGCGCGTCAGAACGCAGCGGTCACCGCGACATAGGCAAAATCGTTGTCCGCATACTGGCCGATTGTGCCGCCTGTGCCGTTGAAGAGGGTAAGGCCTGCGCCGAGCGAATAGCCGTCGGTCAGCTTCGCCTTCATGGATACTCGGACAAGGTACTGTTTCGTGATGTCCACGGTAAAGAAATCAGGCTCCATGACGACGAGGCGCATGGTGAAGTCCTGCGACGGACTGCGGTACTCGGTTACCAGTGTCGCACCGAGTCCGATGTCCTTGGCGGCTGAAGCGAGGCGGCTGTCGTAGTTGAGAATCCAGGTGAGGTTACCTTCCATCGCGCAGTAGAGGTCCCCTGCTTCCCCAAGGCTGAAGGTCCTGTCCATGCCAAAGGCGGACTTGAGCGTGCTTTTCTCGATTGCAACAGGCAGGCTCGAGCTTTCAGTCCCGATATAGTATTCCGGCAGCGAGAGCGCCGACTCAAGCCACAGGACTGAAGAATCGAAAACTGTTGCGGACATATCCATGCCGATCGCGCCCTGGCGCTTGTATTTTGCTATAATATCGATAGTTATCGGCATACCTAAAACAGTTGTCACATCGAAGGCTGGCGTTTTCGTATAGCCGTACCAGCCTGAAAATCCGAAATCAATCGAGCCGAGCGAAAGCCCTGCCCGTCCTGCGCCCTGCATAGTGTCGAAATTGAGCGCTGGCTCTGTGGGCGTGGTGTTCACGGTAAATGTCGCGCCGGGGAAACTGGGAAGCGAAGGAGGGATAACCAAACCATGCTTGGCGTCAAGCGCGGCGAGCTGGGCAGGATACCACCGCGAGGTTTTTGCCGGAAGCGTGCTCGGCCTGAAAAATGGCAGCGCTGCTGCCTCAAAACTGAAAGGCCCTTTGATATACTTGGCGGACGCAAGCGGCACCGGCAGAAGCCAGTCCGAGCGGTTTTCCGACACGAGCTGGCTCAGCGAATCGACCGGATTGATGAAGCCTTCCGGATTCGCGACCAGCGCCGTGCCCCAAGAAATGATCTTCGAGCCCGCGGTCAGCGAGAAGCCTTCAGCCACATCAACGGTTGCATAGGCTTCTCCAAGTTTCATGTAAGCCGCATAGCCTGTATCCTCAAGCGAAACGCTGCTTGCCAGTTCGCCTTTCAGTGTGAGGGCACCCGATGCATAAGACGGCACAAGCTTCAGGCTCACCGAAGGCTGAAAATAATCACCGGCTTTAAAACTGCCCGATGCATTGAAAAACACACCGCTGAAAACCGAAACCTGCCCCGAAAGGCTGGCCTGCGCCCAGGCCGGACCGGCAATCCCCGCCAACAGCACAACAAGAACCATTCCAACATGCCAGCCGCGGGACAGCCCAGCACTGCAAAGCGGATTTATCTTCGATATTTTCTGTCTTTTCATGGCGTATCTCCTTGCATCTCTTCTTTATATCTGTCTATTTGCCGAGCCCATCCTTCGAGAACATCGAAGGAGCAAGCCCTGCATTGTATTTAACGCCATTGAAGGCGAGGCTCGTCGAACTGCCAGTCGAAAGATTTTTCATCTCAAGCTCGAGCATGGTCCAGAACCCTGAAATTTTATCCGTTTTGCGGACGACCATCTGTTTATAGAGCGCGCCGGATTTATCGTAGAAATCGGCTTTCAACACTATGTAGCTTTCTTTTTCAACCAGAGAAATGATTTTACTGGTGCTTTGGCTCGTGTCTTTGGATATTGACTCAATTTTCCAGCACGCCTTACCGTCGAATGTTTCTTCCCCCAACAGATTGAACGAATAATCCTCAAGCTTGCGGCTTCCGAAATCATCATAGGTGAGATCGCTGCCCATGAACGGCTTGTTCTTGTCGGAGGCGGCAATCCGCGTCACTTTTTTCAGACTGGGAAGATAGATGTACTGACTTTTTTCACCGCTGCCGCTTTCCAGGGTGAGAAAACTTGTATCCTTGACATCGGCAGGCTGAAGAAACTTGATGAGAATCGAAGAAGCGCCATCTTTCTGCTTGAGCTGGTACATCACGAACTCGCGGGTTTTGACCGAGCCTGTCTTCGAGGTAATTTTCATCAGCACATTCGCGGTCATATCATTGCCGGTAGGTTTGTCATTTGCCTTTTTCATTATATCGTAGCCGCTCTGGCTCACTGTCTGCGCGCCTGCCGCGGTCATGAGAACCATCCCGAACATGAGTATGAAAAAGAACTTCACAGCGAATACTCCCGCTTGTCCGCGCGTCTGTTTTGCGCTGGTTTTTCCAATTTGAGCACCCATATTCATCACCATCTCCCCTGCTGAACAATATTTTTCCGTGAAAACTGAGGAAACGTTCAGCTTCTTAATAGTTTCCTGCAAAAATGAGGATACTTCGCAGTACCTGAGATGTCAAGTTGGAAACAGGGCAGTCTCAAAAGGAAGCTTGTATCCTGCAGAATCTACACTATAGAAGATTGAAGGACGGCGGACCGGGTTCGTGCCAAACCATTACACCGCGGCAAGACTCAAGGCGCTGGGGTAAAAAAAGAGCGACCCCCCGTTTCGAATTCCCCCATCTTTCCCTTGCTATTGCAGCATCAATGCAGTACGGTTGAGTTGTGAAAGGAATTTAGCACGCGCTGATCGCCGGAATTGGGGCTTTCCTGTTTCCAGCAATGGCGGCCGCGGCAAGAGAGGCTCACCATGGAGAAATCGGGAAGCCAGACACCTGGCAGAACCCTCACCGCGCCTCCAAATCCTAACGATAAAGAAATTCCATCTTCGCTCCTCATTCAATGCATGCAGGATGAAGTGTGGTATGCAGACGCAAACGGGCACTTTACTCTGGCGAACCCCTGCGCCTGTGAAGCCTTTGCCCTTGAAAATATTCATAATCTCGACATTGCCGAGTTCGCTGGAAGCCTCGAAGTCTTCCGTCCCGACGGCAGTCCGAGGCCGATTGACGAAGCCCCGCCGCTCAGGGCTCTGCGGGGGGAATCGGTCATCGAGCAGGAGGAAATTGTCAGGCTTCCCAAAAGCAGACAGCTTCGATACCGGCTGGTAACCTCAAGCCCGGTACGGGATTCCGAAGGGAATGTAATCGGCTGTGTTTCGATTGTCCACGATATCACTGACAAGAAACAGACAGAGCTTCGCCTTGAGCGTGAAAGGGCGTTTTTTGATCATCTGATCGAAGCGGCGCCGGAAGGAATCGCCATCACGGACAAGGCCGGCATCATTTTGAAGAGCAATGCTGAATTTAGTCGAATTTTCGGCTATTCGCAGGAAGAGGCGCTTGGCAGGCAGATAGATGACCTTATCGCGCCGCCGGAACATGAAGCCGGTGCCAGATATCTGACAGCTTCTCTCATGCATGGCGGATCCGTGTCGCTGGAATCACAGAGAAGGAAAAAAGACGGCAGTCTGCTTGATGTCTGGGTTATCGGCGCTCCAATAATCGTGAGCGGGCGGGAAGAAGCGGTTTTCGCCATCTACCGGGATATCAGCGAAAAAAAGAAAAACGAGCGTGCGCTGGAAAAAGAGACTGCCCGGTTGAAAAGCCTTGTCAGCATCCTTCAGCATCAGTCCAACAGCCTGCAGGAATTTCTGAATTACGCGCTGGACCAGGCAATCCAGCTCACGGATAGCAAAATCGGCTATATCTATCACTACAGTGAAGAAAAGCAGCATTTTACTTTGAATACCTGGTCCCGCGACGTCATGCCGGCATGTACGGTTATTGATCAAGTTAAAGAATATGACCTCCGCGATACTGGGTTCTGGGGTGAAATTGTGCGTCAGCGAAAGCCCATCATCAACAACGACTTCGCTACGCCGAATCCCTATAAAAAAGGCACGCCGGACGGCCATGTGCCGCTCAGAAAATTCATGTCTATACCGGTTTTCTCTGACGGCAAAATTGTGGGGGTAGTCGGACTCGCAAATAAAAACGATGATTACACGGAAACCGATATTCTTCAGACATCCCTCCTGATGGAAGCTGTCTGGAAAGTTGTCGACAGGATCAAAGCTGAAGATGCCCTGAAAAAGCTGAATGATGAACTCGAAAAACGTGTTTTCCAACGAACATCCGCGCTTGAATCAGCCAACAAGGAGCTTGAATCATTTTCCTATTCCGTATCCCATGATTTAAAGGCCCCGCTCCGCGCCATAGAAGGTTTTACCGAAATTTTTCTGAATGAATATGGCAGTTCGGTGCCGCCGGAAGGGCTCAGACTGCTGGAGCGCGTCAAGAAAAACGCCCTTCACATGAATGACTTGATCGAATCCCTGCTGGGCCTTTCGAGAATCACGCAATGGGACATGGATATCAGGATGCTGGACCTGTCAGCGCTGGCTTCTGAAATCCGGGATGAAATGAGCCCCACATGGGGCAGCCGAGAAATCCGATTCGACATAGAGCCTGGCATGAAAACACAGGGTGACGCGCGCCTTTTGAGAATAATCCTGCAGAATTTAATCGGCAACGCGGTAAAATTTACCTCGCGGAATAAGGAAGCGCGAATCAGCATCGGATCAGCACTCAATTCCGAAGGGCAGACCGAATATTTTGTCCGCGATAATGGTGTCGGGTTTGATATGAAATACAAGGGTAAGCTCTTTGTCGCATT
>JGI11944J13513_1000997_pt1 | contig 24417 bp, 28 predicted proteins | sample TerdegcoTASludge_FD_13513 | JGI IMG/M metagenome (IMG submission 13513) | reverse complement strand
CGTAAATATAGCATCGAAAATTAAAAAAAGAGATTGGTGATAAAGAGATGGACCAGGATATAGGGATTGATCAGGATATAGAATTGGACGATGACGAAAAACCGCGAGTCGTGAACCCAACACAAGCCCCTAAGCTCATTGAGCCTCAGCTTGTCGATATTTCTTTAATTGATGATAATCCTTACAGTGCGAACGAGCAAGACACAGCAACTTTTGAAAAGCTGCAAGAAAATATCAAAAAATTTGGACTGGTAGAAATACCTGTCCTTAAGCGAAAACCAGATGGCCGTTACAGCGTGCTTTCTGGCAAACACCGGAAGGATGCATTTTCAAGCCTAGGAGGGAGTAAGATTTATGCTGTGGTGCTGGACACGCCGTTAGATCCCGAAGAGGAATTTAACACAGTAAACAATTTCAATCTGATAAAGGGAGATATGAGAAAAAATAAGCTCGTGAGGATCGTAAAAGAAAATAACCTTGATCCTACGAAAATTGATCTTTTCAAACTCCCTCAGAAAATGCTATTTCCGGCAGTGGAGATCGAAGATATTAAGAAGGCGCAGGATGAGGCAAAACGCGCGGCTAGGGTGAACCAGTTAGCACTTGAAATTAGCAAGCTTTTGGCACCGATCGTCTATGAAGAAAAAGACGAACTTGTGAGCTTCATAATTGTAAAGGACACCCCCATAGCGCTTTTGCGAATACCTGTAAAAGAAAAGAAGAAGGCCAGGGCTTTTGCGGATGTGATCGAAAAAGGGATCACAGACCTACTTCACAAAATATTTAATATCCGTGAACCGGAAGAGGAAGGCGCCGCAAAACTGCGTAAAGAACTTTCGGACATCCTGAAGCCTGTGGACCAGGGCGAACCAGCTATACAAACAAATAGTGGCGAGGCATGAAGAATATGCCAGAAAAGAAAATACAGCACCCCAAAACGGCAATAGTGACCGAGACTGGAGAAATAAAGCGTCAGATATTGAAAAAGACAAAATTCACTCCAAAACTTCGGGCAATGTATCTCGAATACCTGTCGCAAGGGAAAACAAAAAGAGATGCGGCAAAGCTCGTGGGCCTAAATTCGGCCATCATAAGCACATATGCCAAGAATCATCCTAAATTTGCTAACAAAGTAAAGAGTGTGTATAAATACGAATTTGGGCCAGAAAAAGCAGAACAATATATCAATCTTTTGCTTATGGGTCACTCAAAATCGAGTGCAGCAGCCATCATGGGGATTTCACTACATAGCGTGCTAAAATACGAGCGTACACACGCGAAAGCTGCCAAAAAATTCCGGTGGGCACAACAGGTGGCGACACAGCAAGTGGCCGACTCATTGTATGCAAAAGCGATACAAGGCGATGTATCGGCTATCAAGCTGTGGCTCATCAATAATACGAAAAACGCAGATGAAACAAAGGGAGAGATCCGTTGGACTTCGGAAAATACCAAAACCGAAATCAGCGGTCCGCGTAATGGGCCGATCGAATTTTATCATCTGGACGCAGAAGAAAGAAAGGCTCGTCTGATAGACCTCGCTAAAGAGGTGTTAGAGATCGAATCTGAAGCACTCGAAGAAGCCAAAAAAGAAGCAGAAGGGACAGAAACGGCAAAAAATGAAAGCCAGTAGCCCTAACTTTCATTTTTTGGGATCGGAATAGCGAAAAGCCGTGGAGTATTTTCGATGACTGCAAAAACTGAAGCCCCAAAAATGGCATATCAGTTAAAAAAACCTGTCGGCAAAATGAGCTTTCAGAAGGAGCTTGAACTTTATCTATCTTTTGAGGCTTCAGTGAAAAACGCGATGGAAAAGGACTTACACAGATTCAGTAAGCACGCATGGAAAATACTTGATCCTGTGCCATTTCTGGATAATTGGCATATAGAATTGATCTGTGATTATCTGATGGCTGTGACACGCGGGGATATCAGGCGTCTGATAATCAATATCCCGCCGCGATATAGCAAAAGCTCTTTAGTGTCAATTATTTGGCCTGTCTGGGAGTGGATTACAAGGCCACAACAGAGATGGCTATTCGCCAGTTATGCGGCGCTGTTGTCCAACTACATGTCAATCAAGCGTCGCGACTTGATTAATTCGGACTGGTATCAATCGCGATGGGGTGGGGTATATACCCTCAAAACCGACTACAACCGCCAGGCCGATTACATGAATTCGCGCGGCGGCATGATGTTCTCGACTTCGACGTGGGGCACCATAACAGGCATGGGCGGCAATCGGCTTGTCATCGATGACCCGACGAATCCGCTAGAGGCCATTTCCGATAGTATGCGAGAGCATGTGAATAGCTGGTTCTTTAATACCTTTCTGCCTAGGCTGGATGACAAAAAACGCGGCTCGATAGTGCTCGTCCAGCAGCGATTAAATCAAAATGATTTGACTGGCTTTCTTATGGATTTGGGGCCTGAAGATTACATCGGCCACAAAATTGTAAAAAATGGATGGACATTAATTAGGCTTCCGTTAGTATGCGAAATGACCGAAGAAATCCGGTCACCGCTAACAGGTAAGCTCATTCATGAATACAAAGAGGGCGAATTGCTGTGGCCTGGTCGCGAAGGCCTGGAACAGATCGCAGAAAAGAAAAGGGACATGTTTGTATTCGAATCTCAATATCAACAGCGTCCGATATCGAAATCTGGCGCGATCTTTCAGCGCAGTTGGCTAGATAATCGCTATTATGAGGGGCGTCTGCCAACGAATCCCGATACATGGGTCATGTCTGTTGACGCTTCATATAAAAATTCCGATAACAGCGACTATGTGGCGATCGGAATTTGGGCCGTGAAGCTGCCCAATATGTATCTTGATCATGTTGTCAGAGAGCGATTATCTTTTCCGCAAACTGTGGAGGCGATCAAGCAATTGCTAAGCGCTTACCCGTCTGTGTCTGCAAAACTCATCGAAGAGGGCGCGAACGGGCGGGCGATTATCGACACGCTGTACCGCGATGTCGGCGGCATAATCCCTATAATCCCTCGTGAGAGCAAGCTTGCTAGGGCGCAAGCTGTAACCCCATATTTCCAGAGCGGGAACGTGTGGGTCAGGCGCGATACTTGGACACATAATTATATTCGCGAGTTACTGACCTTCGACGGCTCACCTTCTTCAAATACTGTGAAAGATGATCAGGTAGATATGACCACGATGGCTATTAATTACATACAGAGGACGTGGGGCAGCTTAAGAAGCACTGAAACGGGAAATACGGGAATAATTCGATATATCGGGACTGGAAGGCGCTAGAAAATACCCAATTCAGTGAAATAACCTTTTTAATTAGCCTAATCACGATTTTGGCCGTCTATAATGGCTGAATCGATCTTCCCCATTTCATTTTCGCTATCAGCAAGCACAGGGCGCCAGTGTGGTGTTAATCTGCGAATACTGAATAATGCAGCTTTATATTTTCTTAAGTCAAAAACGCTTAATAGGACTTATTTTCATGAAAAAATGGCTTAGACTGCTTATCTAGGCCCGAAAACTCTTTTAAATAGTCAGATTACCCTCCTTAACATGCCACACTTTTCCAAAAAATAGCAAAATCTGTCTAAGGGCCGATAAATCAATCCTGGAGTAAATCGGCTCATCCACATAGAATCATAAGCAGGGCCAGTAACACTCGTATCCTGGGCCTGTCCAGAGACCCATGTATATATTCTCTTTTAGGGCTTTTTCCACTTCAAGGCCAATTTGCCTAATTTTTTTCCGTGAAACTTGAATAACGATTAATACAAAAAATATGCGGAGTAATCAGTATAGCTATGGATCATGGCCTTTTCGATATGCTGTGATCGATAGCCAGTGCCATCGATAACTATTTATTCGGTGAGCGCCTATATGCTATTACTGAAACTTAAGGAAAAAGAAGGAGTGACAAAAACCATGATGACCATTCTCATGAAGCAAGAAGGTGTCGCTTGCCCAATTTGGCGCGAATACCATGTATTGGCAGTGATCGAAAAGCTCCAAAAGGCTAAAAAAGCCCAAGTAGGAGAGCTGGGTGAAGCCCTACAGCCTCCCTTCGACACAGACCACCCCTACGAATATTCGATAGTGGTGGACCACAAGGAATACACCGCGAAGAGCGGGTGGAAAGAATGGAACTGTCTCACCCTGCGAAAAATTACGGGGTGAGAGACCATTTTTTTTTAACTTTTCAAAAGGAGTGAAACAAAAATGTATGTATATATGCGAACAGAAAAGAGCCTGTGGACAGTCGGATTTTACAGCCCGAACGGTAAATGGGTGTCTGAAAGCGATTATGACAACCCAGAGGATGCGGCGTGTAGAGTTCATTATTTGAATGGTGGAAATGAGACGCCTAAGAAAAAAATAGTGTTTAAAAAAAGAGGCGTCTGATCAAAAGGGGTGTCTGATCATGAAAAATAGATCCTGCTTCGATTGCCAGTGGGCAGAAATAGAATTGGGAATACCAGGATGTCACACTCTGCCCAATGGAGATCCTGGATATCCTGACGATCCCGATGTCTGTTACTGCATGGACCCCTTGGCAGGAAAACTGGCGTATGAGTTCGAAACGCTTTTGGTAAATATCAATAGTCACATCCTGAAAGCTGTTTGGGCAAATTGCTTAGAACTTAGAAACTGTGACCCAAAAGACGCTAAAAATCTGACATTCGAAATTAGATCAAAAATCGCATATGACCTTACGAATCGCTTTGATTTTGCCAGATATTGTCCGATGTTCGACCAAAAGGGGGCGTCTGATCATGAGAAATAGGACTTGCTTTGATTGCCGGTGGGCATCGATCGATGAGGGCTACCCTGGTGACCGCTACACGCCGCCAGAGCCCAGTTATGCAATTTGCACTGATCCCCTAGGGGAAAAGATGCAAAACGAATATGATAATATTATGCTTAAAATAAATCGGGCAACGCGAAATCTTGTGGAGATTGCCGAGTCTGATGGCGAATTACAAATCTTCGCCAATTCACCGCGTTCTTGGCGTCTGGGCTTGAAAATATAGCCGACGAAAAAACCGCCAGTCAATTCATGGCAACAAAATTTGCCCGAATTCGGCGGTGGCTGGATGAAATAGAAGCCGCAAGGATGAAATAGAAGCCGCAAACATAAACTATGAATTTGTGGCCGAAATAAAGAGATAGGGAGTATGGTGTTGAAAATGAATCAGGACATTTGCAGGCCTGTGCGAGAAGAACCCGCACCAGGAGAGGCTAAAACATTTTTAGCCCATAGGTGGATTGGCACGATGTGGATAAGCACATCGACCGATCACGAAAAAGTAGCATCGAAAACAGCCACAGATCATCGCGTGGATGCGGACCTGTGGGACAAATGGCTCGAACAGCACCCAGGGTCAGTTATCGCCATTGAATTGCCCTGGGCAGGGCAGATGTGGCTAGTCTCTTATCAGAATGGAGAAATAACGAACGCAATTGTATTCTTAGAGAGATACAACGAGGGACAGTGGAAAATACACGAGTTAGAGAGCAAGGGCATGCCGCATTGGGTAATAAAAGCCCTAGCCGACACGGGAGATTTACCAGAAAGATATAGGAGAAATAAGGAGAAGATTTAAATGAAATTCACTGTGAGATTTGCGACGCCCGCATATGGACAATATGCATTTACGACTTGCGCGTCTGAAGTCGGAACGGTATTGCTTGACGAAATAAGGAAGGAGGCAGGCTGTAACCTGCCTCTAAAAAAAATTAGCGGGATAATTGGCGGAAAAGCCATGAATCCCGAAGTAGAAGTTGACGAAGAAACCGCTAGGCGGTGCCCGCATTTCCGCCACAAAAATACATTAACGGTGACAGTCTGCCACGGGGCGCTAAACAGGTTCCATAAGACCACTACAATGATTACTCGCGATGAAAAAGAAGGCTGTATCCTGTCTGCTAAATGCGAAAACCAATTTGACGCAGCGGCGGCAATTGCCGCGTGGGAGGCGGCGGGATTTCCCTTGGTATGGAACGATTCGTCTGATGTCACTCCTAAAGGCACGGTGACCTATCCATGAACAATATGATTGCGTTTGTAATCGGCTATATGATCGCCTGTCTGATTATTGGGGCGATCTCATACCTGCTATATCGCAGATACGCAGGGATGTGCGAGTGCTGCATAACGAAAATGGAGGATTAGAAGATGACAGAGCGAATAGAACATATCCACGTAAACCAGCCGACGCCCGACCCAGTGAAAATTAAAATCGAAAGAGGGCAGAAGGGCGGCTATGGGTGGGAAATATCCATAGTAGGCGACGACGCAGAAAACATTATCCAGCGTCTCAAAGAGGCTGATAAAAGCCTGCGTAAAAATTTTTTGGAGGCGGAATAGATGCCAGAAAAGAAAGAAGAATCGCAGGGATTCTGTACGAGATGCGGGCGTGAGCTAATCGCCCGTTACAAACCCCACAGCACCTTTAGGATTATGAAGAACGGGGTCAAGGGGTAGAGAAAACCCACGGTTTTAACCGTGGGATGAATCGTACCCCTTGTATAACTACCGAAAACTATAAATCTAATAAAGGTATTAACTATCTATTAACATGTACCGCACCATTAAGATAAAGCTCGATAGGTCTAACGAACTCATCCAAACGGTCCGGCTTTGGAATGCCGCCTGTCAGGATGTCATAGACTACGGCTTTGCGGCACATGATTACAACAAGACCAGACTCAACAAGGCGACATACAAAGACCTCCGAGAGAAATATCCTACACTACCCTCCGCACTCATCCAAACGGCAAGGGATCAGGCCAGTGATATGCTCAAGAGGCTCAAGTTTGAGACTAAGCCCTTCAAGCATCCTTTTGGTGCCGTGCGATTTGACGTTAGAACCATGAAGGTGTTCTTAGAATCTGGTTACTGCAAGCTCACTACTGCTTTCGGTAGACTGAGGTACGACTTCAAGTTAGCTGAATACTACAAGAAATATGCTACCTGGAAAGTCATGAATGCTCAGTTGAGGATAACCAAGAATGCTTGCTATCTTAATGTTCAAGTAGAGCAACCGGATCCAGAGACAACCATTGGAGATAAGAGGGTTGGAGTAGATCTTGGAATCAATAACATTGCCGTATGTAGCGATAATACATTCTGGAAATCTGGCCCAGTCAAAGCCGTAAAAGGCAAATATCAATATTTGAGATCAAAACTTCAGTCCATAGGCACTCGATCCGCTAAAAGAAAGCTGCAAGAGCTATCGGGCCGAGAGAGACGGTTCATCAAGGACTCAAATCATCAAATCGCAAACTGGATACTATCAAAACCATTTGACGTAATCGCTCTGGAAGATCTAACCCATATCAGGGACGGCAAGAAGAATAAGAAACTTGGGAAATGGAGCTTTGCAGAACTGCGAAGCATCGTAGAATACAAAGCCGCTGCTATCGGGAAGAAAGTAGTTGCCATAGATCCAAGATATACTTCTCGCACTTGCTCCAAATGTGGGTTTCAGAAAAAGGAAAACCGCAATGGTAGAACCTTCAAATGCAAAAGCTGTGGCTTCCAGATCGACGCAGACTTAAATGCATCCAGGAACATCGCTACCTTCAGTAGATCTGACCGTAGCAGGCTGCCGTCAACCAGCCAATCGTAGCGGGCTAACTAATCACTAGCTACAAGCCCACGACTTCAGTCGTGGGTAGTTGACGAAGATATCGCGAGAAAGAGCGGGCACTTCGCAGAAAGAGGGATCGTAAAAATCATGGTGTCGAACTCGGACGGCATGAGGCGATTCTTCAAGCTATTTCCGATAATTGAGAGAAAACCGGATACAGGCGAAGTAATGTCCGCGAAATGTATCTGGGTATTGGACAAAGGAGCGATAGTCAGCGAATGGGAGGCCGCGGGCTTCCCCTTGGAGTGGGATATCGAAAAGAACGGGAAAAGCGATTGAAGGGAAAGAAGGGAAAAAGAAGAAAAAAGGAAAAAAATGAGTGAAAAAAAATGAGATTTGAGGTAGAATTCCGGAGTTTAAATGGATATGCTGTGGAGATCCACAGCGCCCAAATTGGACTGGATGGAGTAAAAAAAATTCGCGATGCGCTGGGTGTAGAACTTCCCCTAGATCGCATTCAGGGGGTGTCAGTCGCATTGAAGCAAGACCCATTCATTGCCTTGAAGGAAGAGACCGCCAGAGATAGCGGCCACTTCGCAGACATAAACAAAATAAACGTAGCTGTGAAGGATGGAAGCCTCAATCGGTTCGCAGAACCAAGAGTGGAAGTGGACGCCACAAAAAATACAGAGACGGGTGAGATCCTTAACGCGTGGATCGCCTACGCCCTAAATATAAAGGCGCTGTTAGCGGCGTGGAGGGACGCGGGCTTCCCCTTGGAGTGGACCCTTCCAGACGAAAACCAGGAGAAACAGGAGTGAGCGGAAATGTGTCAGGGAATTGCAATGATCATATCTTCCGATCATATTTTTTGCGACCCGCTGAATGGGTCGCATGATCTTTTGTTAAAGCGCTATGTACCGATTTTGAAGCAAGACTATTACGCCCGTCTGGAATTGCTTTATCCAAACCGATTTCGGGTGGACGCGCCAGACCCACAGAGCAGGGCTGTAGCTCTGGCTACAGGGATGGTGTTTGCATCCGAATTTGGCACCCTGGAATTAACGCCGTCTGCATCCAGGCGGGTAGCCGAATACCTGGAAAAAAACCCGATCCCCAAGTGGGATATTAAACTTCTTCAGGAGGCGGACTTGAAAAGCGCAAACCTGCACGGCGCAGATTTGGGAGGAGCGGACCTGACCGGAGCGGACCTGCGGTTTGCTGATATCACAAACGCAAAGCTGTCGCATGCGGTTCTGGTTAACGCTCTTCTGAAAGACGCAGACTTTTTCAAATCCGACCTGTCTCATGCAAACCTCGATTATGCGGACCTCGAAGAAGCGATCCTGTCTCATGCTGATTTAGAGGGGGCGCATCTTTCTCATGCAACACTCTATGACGCAGACCTTGAGTTAGCAAACTTGGCCGATGCCAACCTGTCTGGGGCCGATCTGAGAGAAGTAACAGCAGAACAAACAAACTTCCTAAGAGCAAGCCTGTTTGAAGCCGATATGAGATTCGCTACCCTTTATAGAGCGAATTTGACAGGCGCGAGCCTGTGGAATGCATCACTGCAAGAGACTAACGCAGGGGAGTGCGTGCTCGATAAAGCGGACCTGACACGCGCAAACCTGTATGAGGCGCACCTTTTCAAGGCAAAAGGCCAGGGCACAAATTTCAGCGAAGCGACCCTGGTCAGGGCATTTGCACCCGAATCTCATTTCAGGGGGTCCACATTCGATTTTGCGGACCTAACAGGCGTCAGATTCGCAAAAGCCGATCTGGAAAATGCGACCTTCAGGGGCGCACTCCTAGTGAACGCAGACCTCAAGAATGCGAATTTGGCGGGTGCAGATCTGACCAACGCAAACCTGTTGGATGCCGATCTAACGGGCGCAAACCTGCAGAATGCCATAATCGAAGGCGCCAACATGAAAGGCACTAAATGGCAGGAAGGAGAAAAACAGGAGTGAGCGACCATGAAGGACATATACCTGATCCTAAATCCCTATGAGGCACTGGATGCCTTCGAACGAGTAAACTATCTTGATCTATATACCCTGAATGCCGCGTGTGGCGTTTTTTTTGCACCGGATTATCTGGAATATTGCGGTGTCGGGCAGTCAAAAGATTGCCCCTACCCTGCAAAAATCGGATCTTTTCAGGAGGTGTTTAAAAAATTTGTAGAATTTTATCCGCCAGAAACAGCCTTTATTTTTGTGCCGATCGAATGGCTGTTTGATATGGAAAAAATCGGGCAGTGGATCGGTCAACTACCCACGACTAAAGTCGTGGGCATGCTGAACGGCTAAAGCATAGCAATAGTTAGACTAGAGGGCAAGAAATTGCAGAAGCATTACGGGCTACAAGAGCGTCCAAATACTTCCCTAGTTTGGACCGCCTCTCAGCACGCCGAACTGGACGTCGAAAGACTAAGCCTGCAATGCAACCTCGAAGGGAAATCTTACCCTGATTCGATCAGGAGTGCATAATATGCAAGTACCTGTATTAGATTCAAGAAAAAAGCCACTGATGCCGACTAGCCCGGCCAGAGTGAGGCAGCTCTTGAAAGAAGGCAAAGCATCCGCTTACTGGAATAAGCTTGGCATCTTCTGCATTATACTGAAGAAGGAAATAGAACCTGATAACCAAACTATAGCAGCAGGCATAGACCCTGGCTCGAAATGGGAAGGCTGGTCGGTAGTAGGCACAAAAACGACTATCCTTAACGGCATGTCCGAAGCCATAACCCATGTCAAGGACGCTGTGGAAGTCAAAAGGAATATGCGTAGAGCTAGAAGGCATAGAAATCTTTGGAGAAGAGAAGCCAGGTTCAATAATCGGCTCAGGAACAAGGACGCCCTGCCGCCATCAACTCATGCTAGATGGAATGCAAAGCTAAGGATACTTAAGCAATTGATCAAGATCCTGCCCATATCCGATGTAGTTATTGAGGATGTTCAGGCAGTAACTAAGAAAGGATGCCTTAAGTGGAACTCAAATTTCTCACCTATCGAGCAAGGGAAACAATGGCTCTACAGAGAAATCGAGAAGTTAGGGATCAATTTGCATCTCCGACACGGCTACGAGACCAAAGAACTTAGAGATAAATTTGGCCTCAAAAAGACTTCTCAAAAAAATAAGAAGTCGTTCAGCTCACATGCAGTAGATGCCTGGGCCATGGCTGCCAGCATAACGGGGGCTTTGAAGCCAACCTGGTCAGGACTGTTCTATTGGGCACCAATTAGGTTGCACCGGAGACAGTTGCACAGATTCGAGCCTGGCAAGAACGGCATCAGAAGGCCATATGGAGGAACAAGATCTATGGGACTATCTAGAGGAACTTTGGTCAGGCATGTCAAATACGGTCTGACTTATATAGGCGGAACTCTGAAAAGCAGGGTTTCGCTTCATAGTATAGCTACAGGAAAAAGATTGACTCAGAGAGCTAAGTTGGAAGACATCGAAATTCTGACTAGACTATCCTGGCGGGGCACGCTCCTCCAAGGTCTGAAGACCTTGGTCTCCGCTGCCCCTGCGCCCCACGGTGTATCATGAATGCGGCGAAAAGGGGGTGAAAAACGATAACCTGTATCGGGCATTCAGGAATATGGCCAGGGAGAGCCTTGTGACCAAATTTGACGACGAGGATTACAATTATCACATCCAGTGGATTGATTGAAAACTCTAAATACCATGAATTACAAGGCTATTTTTTACCAGGAAGAAAAAGGAGTGCGCACCACAGAGGGCGCCCATAGTCTCATCACCCTCTGTGGTTTTTTGAGAACTCACTTTTCCAGGAGGAATATATGAACGCTAGTGAGGTCAAAGATCAATTTGACGACCAAAATATAAAAAGCTGTCGGCCAATTATTGCAGAAGAAGAAGAAGATTGCCTATTATCCTTACAGCTTGCGAGCCTGGAGTCCGCTGTTGATTCTAGGCTAAAGACCCTGCAAAACCAACTTGATGTGCTGTCCGATAACCAATTCATTCAATTGCAGCTAATCCATCAGTTGAAAAAGAAGCCGTCTGCGCTTCAGGCAAACCGCATCGAACTCCTTAAAAAGCTCATCGAAGATAACGGCGGCAAAATCGGGCTGTCTGAAGCGAGAAAAAGGATGGGGTTAAAGAAAAATCGCTTTTCTGAGCTTTTGGCTGTGAGTGACGCATTTCTTTTGAACACAAATAAAACCGATCGAAGGAAAAAATACATTACACTAAAGTCAACTACCACGGCCTGAAGGCCGTGGCTTGGTCTAATTTGATTCAAGAGTTGGGCTGACTTGGAAAGCCAGCTTAATCCTCTTCGGCCTGTTGACAAGGCCTCTACTGATTATCTCCTTTGCAGGAGAGTCACCAGCTACATTTCTAAGGATGTTTAGAGATCCATTGACATCGGCATTGATCAGTGTTCCTGTAATGCTCTTGAACAGCCCGCGTTTGACTCTTCGCTTCTTGCCATACGGTTGATCTTTGATCTCATCGAAAGCAAGAGCATCCGTTCTACTTGTATAGGCTTCATCCACGAGCTGATACCTGATGCCGAACCTCTGGCATTTCGATTCCAGCTTTGCCTTGAACTTGCCATAGGGAATCTGCACAAACTCCTGGTTGTTCTTTCTGCCGTGGTTGATGTTCTGCTTGATACCGCCAAGTTCCCCTATCAGGATATTTCCTATCCGGTTAGCCAGACAGTGCTTGATGATATGGTCCACAGCCCTATTCATGAACTCATTGATCTTGTTGCCGCGTCTCCAAGCAAGCCGATACTGCCTTTCAGTCGGCCCTTCAATCCCCTGCTTATCCTTAATGCTCTGTAGCTCCGCGTTCCTCTTGTTATACCACTGGTTGATAGATTTCACATACATGCCATCGATTATGGTGGCAGTCCCGGTGGCGTTATCCACAAAAGTTGCGAAGTTATCCAGCCCAAGGTCTATGCTGAGATACTTATCGACATCCAGCTCTACAATCTCATTCTCTTCCTGATAGCAGTACTTGATCTTGAAGTATAGGCCATCATAGATCGGTATGATGTGGATCTCCTGGATGTTCTTGCCTTCAAGTGGCTTAGGAAGCCTGAAGGTTAGCTGTCGGTGGGCATCCGGGAAATCCTTTAAGATCGCTCTGGAGACTCCCAGGCGAACCATCCCTTCCCGGATGCTGAAAGCGTTCTTGGGGAACGCTACCATGAACAGTCCGTCTTTAGGAAGGTAATGAGGCAGCGAGGGCCTATCCAGATCTCCGTTTCTGTAGAGTTTGAGGAGCCCGAAGAATGACCTCATGCCGCGCTCCACAAACTTCAAAGACTGTTGAGCCGTGGCTGCCTGGAGCTTCTTATAGTTCTCCGATGCCTTGCAGAGATGGTAGTTCTTGGGGTATTGCAGAAAGCGATTATTCTGGAAGAACTCTTGCCGGGTATTATAGAGCCCCTGGTTATATAGGTTCTTGGAATACTGGCAGAGAGCTTTCACTAACCGATATTGGCCCTTGTTAAGCTTCATCCGATTGGTCAGTGAGAGCATAGCAGTGTGTATATCACAAAACTATTAATAGTTTACTGTATACACATGATTCCCATGAGAGAAGCACTTGCAGAGATGGAAGAGATCAGAGCCGTCTTTACAGGAACGTTTGTTCGATTTGGGGAGAAGAATGGTTACAAGGGACCAGTGCCAACGGTGTTATTGAAAAATGTGTGTGACAGGACCGGCAAACAAGTTACAGATCATTTGTGGTTCAATCTAACAAAAGGGTTTGCTGCTCTTGATCTCAAAGGTGGTGAGTTACTGGAATTTAGAGCGAGAGTCAAATGCTATACCAAAGGCTACAAAGGAAGAGTTTGGGAAAGATCACTCGATGCTCCTTTAGAAGATGATTACAAACTAAGTCGTCCAACGAAGATTTGCATAATTGGAGGGAGGGCTTCGCTCTCATCCCCACCCTGAAGGGTGGGGTCTTCCTGCTGCGCCCTCTCCGCTCCCCAGAGATAAATCTTGTATAATTATTTTCTAAAAACCCAAAATCCGTCCATGGACTGATAAACAAAGCCTGGCGTAAATCGGCTCATCCACATAGGATTATAAGCCGGACCAGTAACACTCCCATTCTAGGCCATTTTGGAAGGCTCAGTATAATCTCAAATTTGGCTTCTTTTCTACTTCAGGGCCAATTAGCCTAATTTTTTCCGTGAAGCTTGAATAACGATTAATACAAAAAATATGCGCAGTAGTTCGTTTAGCTGTGGCTCAATCCTTCATGACGGCGTCCCATTCTTTAAAACTCATCTTCTTTTCGATTGCCTGTGGCGTCCACCACCAGACCCCATTTTCGAGAGTCAGCCAGAAGGGGTCAGAGCCGCGAATTACTAAAAACCCATCGTCTCTGACCTGACAATAATACCCAATTCTAACACGGCGCGGGTCCATTCAAAATCACCTTAAAACCTCATCAAAACCAATATGCTGTGATCATATTTTAGGCTTCTGGTGGCGCATTAAACGAAATAATTAACTAGGAATACCTAGAAAGAAATAGGCCATGAACGCGAAAAAACAGAGCAAAACAAAAATCCCAAAACTTCTTCTGAATCGCATTCTTCTAAATCACATTCATGAGAAAATAAGATTTTTTGGCCGATCTATGAACGCGATAATTGAGACCGGCCAAATTATTGGCAGTCAGCCTATGACTCAGAAACATAAAGCTGGCCGCCGCCGATGCTTCACCCAACATATGACCCAAACAGGCGAGGTGTTAGTATACGATCCCGAAATTTAGGACGTATAAATCCAGGCTGGAAAAACCCAAACCAGGACGGATACACCTAAATCCAGGAAGGCTACAATATGGCTAATGGCTCTAATAGGTCAAATACTTTTCCCTCAGACGACGAGGGAATAGTTAGTCTGTGGCTTGAAAACCAACGGCTACTAGAAGAAAACCAAAAATTGGCACAGAAGATAGATGAAATAGAAGGCAAATTGGCCGAATTTCAGATGAAATACAATGAACATCAGGGATACACGGATAAGAATACTGAAAATATCGAAATTCTATTTAGTCGAATTAACGCGATGAAAAATAAGCCGTCTGCACGCGAAAAAGAACGGCGCGAAACCCTTATTAAGATGCTTGTCCTAAATGGAGGGAAGATGCTAGAATCTGAAGCGAGAAAGAAAATGAATCTCAGAAAAGATCTATTCTCTCAGCTTTTAGCTTCAATGAAAGAAGATATCCTAGTCAAACCTTATCACGCAGACAGGAGGAAGAATATAATTATTTTAAGAGACTAATTAGTTTATTTAAACTATCAACTATTTTGGACCAAAATAATAGGATGGTTCTAAAAACGAAAAATTTGGCGTGAAGTTGCCAAATTTTATGATATGGATTATTTTGAGGAAGAGGAAAAATATAGCGAAATATAGCAAAAATACAGCGATTAGGCGGATAACCTAAAATTAGTTGATAGTTTAAATAAACTAATCACTCTCTCTAAATAATAACACTTTGCCCTTCCCATTCTTCTCCGATCATCAGGGCTGTGACCGGAAAACCCGCAGTCAGCAGTCTAATACCCTGAAGATACTTCCATGCAACTATCTCTTTTCTGATCATCAGGGCTGTCGCCAGAAAACCAGCCGTCTGGCATCAAAATAATCAAATAGGATGATTGATTATTATTCTTTTATGCCAAGCAAAAAAATTATTACCTCGCGTCCTATGATCAATGTGGCGCATCATGAAAAAGCTCCTACAGCTTCGTCTAATACTATTTCTCTCCAAGAACAACTCGCGCGGGAAATTCGCGATTTTATTTTGCATATTCCTACCCCAAGTGACCGATTCGCTTTTTACCGGCGCTTAGAAACTTTAGACCCCGCTGTGTTAATTGCGCGAAATTATCTCATGCTCATGGCACAGCGATCTTACCTTGGTCCGCGTCTGGATAATTCCGATGAATCCTATATCCCCACGGCGGGATTTCTGGAAAATGTGAATAGGCTGCTGTCTGAGATCGAATTATCTGTGAACATCGGGGCGATCATAAAGGATCTGATCAGGCACGGAAACGCTTTTCTGCGTCTGCATCGGAGCGAGCTTACTGGCAAAATTATTTCTGTCGAAATAATACCGCCCGACATAGTGACGATTCTCGATGAGGATTACTTACAAAACCAAAACCGCAAAGCTGTGATCCATTCAGCCGATTACTTTGTGCTGAATGAATACAAAAGCAGGAAAGACCGCCCATATAGGGTGATCACAAAGGCGTCTGATGAGGAAGAATCAGACGCGGAGGAGGGAGAGGCCCGTGAGATAGTGCTTTCTGCGAGGGATGTAATTCATGTGGCGTGGGATAGCGAAGGCTCACAGATAATCGATTCTTTTGGCAGGCAGACTTACGGCATATGGGGGCAGTCTGTCTATGATTCTATTATATTCTATGTGAAGGCCAAGCTCACGTTGATTACTGATTATGTGCGCTGGATGAGAACCGGCATGCCGCGATGGTTCTTGACGTTGCAGCTTGATGATGTGATGAATTTGGACCGCTACCCTGGTTCGATGACGGAAAAAATCAAAGCGGCGAACGATGAGGCTCAAAAAATCTTTCACGACTTCGAGAACCAGCTTTATTACATAGATCGAAATGAGGAGTCCCCGACCTATGGTAAGAGGCTTCCGATCGAACCGGACGAAATCATGGTGCTGTCCGATAAATGCCAATTCGAGCAGAAGGGCGGCGCGGCGGCACCGGACATGGCAGTCATGGACTCAATCAAAGAATGGAATAGGGCCATCGCGTCTGGTATGGGCGTGCCGCTACAGCTTTTCAATTACAACGAGGGCTCGACGTACGCTACTTCAAAAATATCTGCCAAATTTTTAGCAAGCTACGGCGGCGGCTTGATTCGCTCGTTGGAGTTTGCTATTAGGAAATTCCTTCAGGCGGAATTTGAATTGAGGGGTCTGCCATCGAATTCTGAGGATTGGGAGAACTTCTATATTGAATACGATCGTGACGACCTCGAATCTCAGGAGATCGCCAACCGCGTAGAGCAGGGGAAGGCCACGGCAATAAGCAACCTAGCGAACGCCGTCCGCATATTATATGACGGCGGCATAATCACTCGTAACTCATGCCTTGAAATCATGCGTGATGGACCAGATGGCTTCAAGGCCCTAGGGCCTGTGGAGGGCGGCGACCAGCTAAAACCCCTTCAGCCTGCATTACCAGAAACCCTGGCCCAAGCCTTCAAGCCGCAGTCTGCCGTTGAATCCTTTTCACCGATCGATAAGATCATGAAGAAATTAAATCTGAAGAAAGACGAAAAGCTCTTTGAATCTCAAATAGAATCGGCAGTACTAGACGCATTTCAATATTTCATCGAAGAGCTGTCAGGCAAACTTGAAAAAGCTGAAAAAACGACGGTGGAATAGACGCCGTGATCCCTTCATTTTTGAGCGCTTCGATCGATGACCTGAATTTCAATATGCGGCTCAGCCTAGCCGATGTGCTGGCTCATGCTTATGGAGAAGGCTTTGTGAAAGCAGCAGAAGCGGCGGGGCGATTCGCAGAACCGACAGGCGCCGACGTTGAAGTCCTTCGCGAAGCCTTAGAGCGAACACTAAGTCCGATACGGGATTATAACAATGCGTTAGCGGACAAAATAAATTCGATAGTCGAGAACGAATTGGCGGCGGGCAAAGACTATCGTGAAATCTCCGATAAGCTCAGGGCTACGATCCCCAGTCTGATATCTAAAGAGCCGATAATCATACAGAGACCAGGCAAAAGGCCTGTCGCATTCACCCCAAAATCTTATGCGCAGCTTATTGGCGACGTGGTGCCTTATTCTGTGCGGCATGCAGGATATCTCTCTGAAATAGAGAATGTGGGCGGCGATGGGTGGCAATGGATCGCAGCAGACGATGAGCGCACCTGTACATTATGCGGCGAACTACATTTACAAATTTTTACTTTTGAAGATGATTATCCACCGGCGCATCCTCGTTGCCGCTGCCGTCCGGTAGCATATTTTGATCCCGAAAAGCAGAAGGAGCGGGCACCGGAAGAGGAAGATCCTAAAATTGATTATGAGGATGTAGACGCATCGCGATTTTATGATATGGTTGAGGACCAGACCACGCAGCTAGTGGGCCTGTCTGATGGCGAAACCAGGCTGCTAAAAGATGACTGGTTCACCGAAAGAAACAGCCTGAATCAGCAATTAGCAGAAAGCCATATCACAGATCCCCTTGAAGCAGCAGACCAAAAGGCCCGTCAGATAACGCAGATTTTGGATAAATTCGAACTAAATCAAGATGTTAGAGCCTGGCGCGGGATCAATAATGAGATCCTCGAAAAAATGCCAGATCAGGCGTTCCAGGTCGGCAAAACCATAAAAAACCAAACCATCCTGTCAACTACCATCAAATCCAGGGCTGACGCTCTGAAGTACGCTGTCGGCTATGGAAAAGGAGAAAAGCCTGTGATCCTTGAAATATTCCTTCCAAGTGACTCACACGGGCTGTTGGCTGATGCAATTTTGAACCCTGAAAAGAATTTTATGGCGGGCACAAAAGAGCTGTTAATATCTCCTTCGAACTTCAGGGTGATAGGCTATGAAGAGACCCCAAAATATTTTGTGGTGAAATGGAGCGCAATAACGGAAAAAAACCCGAACCCGAAGATAATACTAGATGCAAAGAATATAGCACAGAAATTACTTTCAGATCTGACAGGCGCTACAATTTTGGGCTAGGAGAATGGCAAAGTATATATTCAAGAGTAATAAAATATAGGGTGGTAACATGGAAAACCGAAAAAAGGGGCGGACTGGATGCCTATCTGTCATAACGGCGGATATGGCAAAATCGAAATTCCATGAAAAATTAGTCGAAAAAATCTTTCAATCTTCGCCACTTGATCCCAACGGCGACCCAGACAGATTTTTTTGTGAATCTGTGGTAATAAAAGAGGGCGTCTGGAACGGATTCTTAGAGACTGGTGAAGTGCTAAAACAAGCATCAGGCTCCTTACTCGGAAAATATGTTTTGCTGGACCATCCATTAGAAGGCAGTGAGCCTGGATGGCCTGAAACCGCTATGGGGCAGGTCATTTCTGTGGATGTGTCTCTGGATTACGAAATATCTTGTATTTGTGAGATGTGGAAAAAGAGAATACCGCCAGAACTCTTTCAAAAACTGATTAATGGCGAAAAGGTTGGCGTCTCTGTCGGATTCTCTCAATATTCCACAGACGAGTCGGGCATATGGAAAAACAAGGAGTATGTGGCACGCTCATCAAAAATTTATTATACGCATATCGCCATAGTTCCATTGGGTGCGTGTACGATTGAAGATGGCTGCGCAATAAATCTCCTAACAAACATGGCGCAATCGGCGTCTGAGGGGGATAACGATATACAAAGTAAAGAACCTGAAACTGATAAAACGAATGCTGAGAACGCATTTCAAAATCCTAAATCCTCATCAGAGGAATTTAAAGATCATTGTAACAACAAAGAGAATAAAAATTTAAATGAGATAGGTGATGCAAAAATGGCAGAAGATGAAAGCATTAAACAGGAAAACAAAGAGTCGGCGGTGCCTTCGAACGGCGCCAAGACCGAATATCAATTTCCTGTAGTATCGCAATCACAGGACGGAAAAATCAACATCCAGTGGAACTCCACTGCCGACCCGTCTGTGATTGAAAAAGCAAAATCGGAGCTGGAAACCGTATTTGGTGGCCTGATAAACCAGATGTCGGAGATCACACAGACCGGCAAAGTGGCGGACCAGATCGCCCGCGACCTGTTGACCGGCACCCTGAAATCAAAACTTCCTCATCTGTCCGAGGACTCCATGAAGAAATATATGGAGATGCCCATTAATTCCCTCGCGAGCATCGTGGCAGACCTTACGCAGATGCCGTCTGCACCGGCGGAGTCTGCTATTGAAACCCAGGCACCGAAGGCCGAAAATAAGATAGCTGTGAAGGAAATAGCACAGCCGGAGGCCCACGGTCAAACACAGATCAACTTGCAGCAGATTAAAAAGAAGGGTAAGATTACATATCTCGAAGCCGCTGCAAGGATCAAAAAAGAGACGGGTATATCAATTTAAAATCAAGGAGTGAATAAAAAATGGCACTAACCGGATCAGTTGCGGGCGACGCTCGTTGGGCGACCTCCAAACTTACCGCATTTTTGTATGAAGGCGACATTACGCCAGGCCAGATAGAGGACAATTACGGAAATGCAAGACCCGCAGTCGTAAGGTCTGCGCCGCTCAAAGAGGGCGACCTTGTGGAGCTATTCGATGATGAGGCTCTAACATACGACGCCCTTGGAGGAATACCGATGTTGAGGGCCTTGAGTGAATCGGGCACAAAATACATCGGGCGCATTATCGAAATAGAAAAGGCACAAAAGCAGATACCCGCGACTGCTATTACAGAACTCTCAGATATGATTTCTGGCGGATTTTTGCGGGTAGCCACTGTCGAAATGGTAGGGATGTGCGGAATGGGCCAGATCGAAGTAACAATTCCTGCAAACGACACAGGCCCCGATGAGTTGCCTGTTGCCGATCCTACAAAACTGATCTACAACGTGTCTAATGGCGGATTTGAATTTGGAGATGGCAAAGACACGCAGCTTGTACCACTAACCAGGCTGACAGGATCAACGACGGCGGACGTAACGGGAAATGTGCTTGTCGGCATCGGATTACAGAAACTTGTACTGGGGTGAGCTAAAATGGGATATAACTCTGAATCAATCCTTGAAAATGATTACCTGTTGAGGCAAGAGCCATTCGAGGGTCTGATAGCGAAACAGCTAGGGATCGCATTCGAGTGGCTGTCTTTTGCACCAAAAACACGACTGAATGGGGCGGATAGCGTCTCGTGGGCTAAGGAACTTTACACGCCCGACGACGACCCGAAAAAGCGCTTCCCGCGAAGGCTAACGTCTGGCGCTGATTTTGCGAGAATCAATGCAAGCAAAATCACGAGTGGGCAAGCCAATCTCGCTAAATGGGGCTTCGAATTCGTCATATCTGAGCAGGCCAGGCGCTACAGGACAAATCTCGATGTGCTTGTCCGCACTCTGAGGCGACAGGCAAATTGGATCGGGGAGTGGCAGAACGCCAGAATAATCAATGCCATAATCGATAGCAGCGATGGCGTCCAGAAGGCACCGTCCGGCGGCGCATTCAAAACGCGCACTGTGGTAAAATGGAGCGAGAGCAACGCAAACCCGATTACCGATATGATATCACTGGCAGCAGATTTTGAGGATGCTGCTGTAGGATATCGGGCCACAGACTTCTTTGTGCATAAGGATAATTTCAGAGAAGCTCTGAAATTCCTTTTGAAAGCTGATGTGGACATCGGCACCAGGGAGAGGCTATACGGAATAGCACCCGCGAACGCCAAACAGATCTATATACCTGTGTTGGATGCGAACCTGCATTCTGTGAGACACGGATTAAGCGAGGGCGACATTCTTGTCATGGATGCGGGCATGAGCCCGTTGACTATCTATTATGACTGGAACCCTGAATACGGCCCAGCCGAGTCGTTCCAACTGGAAAACGGACAGGTGTTGCCTAACGATTTTGGTCTGCACTCTCACCAATACTTTACAGACAAAAATCACGAGCTAATTCAGCAGGTCTGGCTCGAAAATGTGATTGCCATAAAAGACGCATCAGCAGGCATGTACAACCCGTCTGGCACCGATGGCATTTAAACCAAAAACAAGAAGTGGCAGGTCTAGCAGAAAACCAAGAGTAGCGGGCGGGATTATCCTGCCCGCTATATTAATGCTTTTCAGGAAATAATAATATGGTAGACTGGCTTACAGGCTATGCATACAGGGCGAAAATACCCATATCTGCAACCAGCGCAGGTGCACAAACCAATTATCAGAAGAAAATAACTTTAATTAAAGGATCTGGCAGCAATTCAGCCGGAACGATTTATTTAAATAATCACGCATTAAATTGGCCGTATGATATCAGATTTACAAAAGCAGATGGTAGCACTTTACTAGATTTTTACCGAGAAGAATATGATTCTACAGATGGTACGTGGCATGTTGAAATTGATTCGATCGCTTCATCAGGCGAAACAGATATCTATGTCTACTATGGCAAAGCATCAGATAGCGACGCATCCAGTGGCGCAAATACATTCATATTCTTTGATGATTTTGAGAGCGGCGACCTGACTAAATGGTATTCCGCGGGCTCTTATTGGTCGGCTCAATCGGTATTAGCAAAAGAAGGCACCTATGCAGCTAAGGGCGCCTATGGCACAACTTGGGGCGATCGCATGCTATATGGCAACCTTCCCAACACTAAGAGCATTTTAATCAGGATGTATTTGCGGCAGTCAGCGCTTGATGGCGCATTTTATCCCATGATAATATTCTCCACCCAAAGCATGGTATATGGGCTTATTACAAATTGGGGGAATTTTGATTTCTCAGATGGATCATGGAAATATTTGCCAGTCCAGACTTATTGTAATGCCGATCAATGGTATCTAATAGAACTGGCGTTAGATCTCGAAAGCGGATTATTTAGATGGTGGATTGACGGAGATTCTAAAGGGACTTCGACCCTAAAAGACGGAAATGGAACGGCTTTGTCCACGTCTGATTCGTTTTATGGACTGAGCGCACTTACGAGCGATGACGGGGCAGACATTAACGGATTTTTGGATCAAGTGTGGGTGCGCAAATATATTTATCCAGAACCCGCGTGGGCATCTCCAAGCACTGAGGAAGGGCAGGCATCAGGAGGATGCGTTAGGCAAATGAATTATTTTAATCGAATACGGAGGCAATAAATTATGATTATCCTAAAGCAATCAACAGCATTTACCTGGAAAGCGGGTCCGTTTGTTGATGATACAGACGGGAAAACTGCAAAGACGAGCCTTTCTATAGCTCAAGCAGATATCCGAATCAGCAAGAACGGCGGCGATTATGCCCAGAGTCATAATTCAGCGGGTGCGACGCATGACGAATTGGGCGAATATGATGTGCCGCTCGACACAACTGATACAAATACTCTAGGAATAATGAAAATAATCATTTTCAAGAGCGGCGCATTACCTGTATGGGAAACTTTCTTGGTACTTCCTGCGATGGTATATGACTCTCTGGTGTCTAATACCGATTATTTGCAGGTAGATGCTACCCAACTGCTAGGCACCAACTGGCTAACACCGACAGTGGCGGGCACACCAGATGTGAATGCAAAACTAATTGGAAATGTGTCACAAACAGGAAGGGACATAGGAGCGTCTGTACTCATTTCACCAGGCACGGGCACGGGGCAGTTAGATGTCACTTCTGGCGTGATAAAAGCGAACTTGGTACAAATTTTAGGCACAGCATTGACCGAGACCAGTGGCTACCTAGCGGCGGGCTTCAAAAAACTTTTCAATGTAGCCTCACCTGTGTTTACGCTCGAATCTGTAAACCAAACCGGAGATAGCTATTCAGTAGCAACCGCCATCAAAGCAAAGACCGACAACCTGCCATCAAATCCGGCGGCTGTAGGCTCAAAGATGGATATAGTGGACTCTCCGAGCGCCACGGGATTAGCAGCAGTGGCGGACGCGATTTTGACCCGCAATTTTTCGCAAGTCTCATATACAGGCACCGTCAGATGTGTATTAACGGCTTTGCAGAAATTGAGAAACAAGGTGTCAAATACCGGAACAACGCAGACGGTATATAAAGAAAATGATACAACCGAATCGTGGACATCTACTTTAACAACTAATTCAGAAGCCGATCCAGTGACCGCGATTGATCCCGATAATTAATTTAGGAGGCTGTTATGAGAATTAAAAATCAGAAAAAAGGCATGAGAAAGGGAAAAAACGAGAACGGCAAAACTGAGTATCGTATGAATGCGAAAACGATAAAACTAAATTCGGAGATGAAATAAATGGCAGCAGGAGACTATGTAAAATTTTATAAATTCGTGGAAGATCTGGCTAAGGGAGTCCACAACTTGCACAGCGCGACGCTGAAGGTGTATCTCACCAACAACACGCCCGACCAATTGAATGACCTCGTGAAAGGAGATTTGGCGGGGCTGGCAGAGGACCAAGAGAACGGCTACCTTCCGGCGGATGTTCAAAACACGGTGTCAGAGACCACGGGAACCGCAACGGTGTCAGCAGTCGATGTAACATGGACGTGTGCAGCCGGAAAGACCATAGGCCCATTTAGATATGTGGTGCTGTATAATGACGATGCCACAAATGACCCATTGATTGCATATTGGGACTATGGATCAAGCATAACTCTCAATCCTGGAGAATCGTTTACTGTTGATTTTGTGGACAACAAAATCATGACGATTCAATAACTAAATCCCAATTTTTTTTTAAGGGATTTCTAAAACCAGGAACTACTAGGCCTAGTCAACTGCAACAGCAGTCGCAAATATGCGTGGTAGGGGAGGCAAAATAGATGGTGGGCGGCTTTAGAGGCAACGAAACGCTGTGGCAGGGGCCTGGTAGTTCTGTAACAAAGATCCTAAACGGCTTTAGGGGCCTAGATTCGCTATGGCTAGGGCCTGGTAGTTCTGTAACTAATTATACTTTAAAAACTTCTTACGGAATATATGCCCTAACAGGATTCTCTATTTCTCAAAAACGGGGCCTAAAATCGACCTCACAGACTGGCTCATATTCGATAGCCGGAGTCCATGCGGACCTGAAGAAAGCCCTCAGATCTATTTCGCAGTCTGGCGTCTATTCCTTAACCGGAGTCGGCACCTTACATCTCA
>JGI11944J13513_1000995_pt1 | contig 24419 bp, 27 predicted proteins | sample TerdegcoTASludge_FD_13513 | JGI IMG/M metagenome (IMG submission 13513) | reverse complement strand
CGCTGGCGCTCCTTCGAGACCGCAGAGGACACAGAGAGAAGAATGTGTTTTTGCCATGATTTAGAGAAAGATTAATCATGGCAAACCCGCATACCCTGCGGGTAAAATTTACTTCTGCGTCGAAGGGGCATGAAGTGTGAACAGAATTGATCTTTCTCACAATTCTGGTCACAAGCATATCTTACCTTTCTCTACGACCTCTGTGGACTCTGCGAGAGACAAGGCTTTAATAGAATTTGCAGTGAGACTATTTATTGTAAAAACTTCTGACTACTTTTATCACATACTCAATCTGCTCATCCGTGATTTCCACATTCATCGGCAATGAGCACACTTCTCTGCTCAGCGCCTCTGTCTCCGGGAAGCCCCTATCCTCTATTTTCAGTGCCTTATGTTTATAATATGGCTTCCTGAACTGCGTGAGAACCTCAACCCCGTTCTTCTTTAAATACTCGGAAAATTCATTTCCTTGTTTTGATCGCACCGTATAGTTCTGGTATACATGGTCTCTCCTCGGGTCATCGTAATGCGGTAGCAATAAATCAGGTAGATCCGATAAACCGTTTCTATATTTCTCAGCAATTTCTTTTCTCCTAACGATCCATTGGGGTAGATATCTCAATTTCACATCCAGAAATGCCGCCTGCATATTGTCGAGCAAGCAAGTAAATCCGTGTCCGTGATATTCCCCTGTGCACCTGTCCTCTCCGTTATATCTCATCCTTGTTGCGAACAAAGCCACATCTGGATCGTTCGTCGTTATCGCACCACCATCTCCATAACCACCTAGTATTTTAAAAGGATAAAAGCTCCAACAACCGGTCAATCCCCACGCTCCAGCCATCTTTTTTGGATGGCTGGAATGTTGAATTTTGAATTTTGAATTTTGAATGGTCGGATCAGAATTGTTGAAAGACCTATTTTCTTCTAATTTAGAATTTAAAATTGGTAATTCAAAATTGGCAGCAGTCATACTGCTGCCGAGGCTCTGGCAAGCATCCTCTATAACAACCAAATTATACTTTTCGGCAATTTGCATCACTCTCACCATATCAGCCATATAGCCGCTGAGATGAACAGGAATTATCGCTTTAATTTTGAATTCTGAGTTTTTAATTTTGAATTCAATAATCTCCTCAATTTTCGCGCAATCAATATTAAAATCCTTCCCTACATCCACCAACACCGGAGTAGCACCTACATTTACAACCGCGGAGCAGGTGGCAACAAAAGTATGGGCAGGAACAATGACCTCGTCACCCGAGCCAATACCGGCGGCACGCAAAGACATGTGCAGGGCGTCATAACCGCTGTTTAATCCCACGGCGTATTTTGTTCCGACAAATTTCGCCAGATTCTCTTCAAAACTTTTCAACTGGCCGCGGTCAATCAAATCACCTTTTTCCATCACTGCAAAATATGCTTCATCAATCTCATTTTTTATCATTTTGTAGGCTTTTACGGGGTCTACAAATGGTACTTTGTATGCCATTCTTATCCTCCGGACGTATAGTTTAAAATGTTGAATGTTGAATTAACAACAGGATTCTTGAATGCCTTTTTGACCGTATCAATAATGTTTTCAAAGGTTGGGTAATATACCTTTTCAAGGACCCTGCTCGCCGGAGCAGGGCAATCCGGCAGTGCAACACGAAAAATGGGGGTTTTCAACACATCAAAGGCATTTTCCATTATCATTGCAAAAATTTCTGCAGCAATGCCGAAAGATTTCCACCCAACATCCGCCACAACAACTCTCCCTGTTTTTTTGACAGAATTAAGAATCAGCCCTTTATCTAAAGGTTTAACAGTCCTTAAATCAATAACCTCAACATCAATACCCTCTATGGCAAGCGCTTCAGATGCTTTCATTGCCTCATGCACCATAAGGGAAACAGCCACAATAGTAATGTCCTTTCCTTCTTTGTGTATGCAGCCCTTTCCTATTTCCACATCGTAAATTTCTTCAGGTACAACGTCTTCTACGCTGTACAATAAGCGGTCATCAACAAATACAACTGGATTGGGGTCTCTTATAGCGGCAATCATCAATCCCTTGGCGTCATAGGGTGTTGAAGGCATAACCACTTTTATACCCGGAGCATGGGCAAACATGGCATGCAATGCCTGGGAATGTTGGGCGGCCTGTTCTCCGCCACGATTAATTATGCCCCAGATAACCACAGGCACGGATAATTTTCCGCCATTCATATAATACCAGTTGGCCGCTTCATTGATGATTGGATCAAATGCATACAACATAAAATCCATACGGGGATGAACAACAATCGGTTTCATTCCTGCCATTGCAGCTCCAACCGCAGCTCCCGTCATAGCATTTTCAGAAATTGGCGTGTCGATAACTCTCGCCGAGCCGAATTTTTCCAACAATCCTTGGGCGGTATTTCCGACATACCATGGGCTTTTAACCCCCTGGCCAATCAAAAAGACAGTCTCATCAACGGCCATCATTTGATGCAAAGCCTCGTTGATAGCCAGTGAATAAGAAAGTTTGCGTTTAGTCATCATATAATTTCCAATTTATAATTTTAAATTTTGATTTAAAGTAAATGATGTTTTGTTTATCGTTGAAGGTATTTTTTTCAAAAATCATAAAAAATTCCTTAACTTCTTTTTCCAATAATTCAATCTGATCCTGCTTATACCATTGCATTTTATCATCATCCACAACCAATATTTAGTTTCGTTTGCTTTTTTTGCATATGTATATTTCATTTCTATATCCTTATTTGAACTTGCTGAATTTGCTTCCGCATAATTATTTCCGATGCTTGTTCCCGAACGAATAAGTTGATCAATTAACAGATTGTTTATTGTGTTTTGAGGCAATGACCTATAAATTCTATAATATTTTCTCAAAACCTTGCCGCCCTCTCTTCTAAATTATACTTTATATTATCCATTTACTAATCCAAAATTAACTTAAAATTCTAAATTTGAAATTCAAAATTATTTATCAACAATCAGCATTATTTAAATAAATACTTACCAAGCTCACTTACTTCCGGATAAGCACTTTCTCTTGCAAACGTATGTGCGGAAGCCACCTCTTTTTCAACTTCATTCTCTATTTTTTCCAGTTCCGTTTCAGAAAAAATATTTTCTTTTGTAAGATAAATTTTAAATATTTTAATCGGGTCTTTTTTCAGCCACTCTTCAATTTCTGATCTCGGGCGAATATCGGTATGATTTCCCTGAATGTTATCATCCGGCCCCACATGCCCGCGGAAACGATATGTAAGACATTCTAAGAAAACAGGCCCTTCGCCTCTACGACACTTTTCTATTGCCCCCTTGCCGGCTTCATAAACCGCCAGCACGTCATTGCCATCAACCTCCTTGCTTTCAATACCAAAGGGTTCAGCAACCTTATAAATATTATTTTGAATCCGGCATTCGCGAAGCGGCATATGTGTGGCGTAAAAATTATTTTCACAGACAAATAATATCGGCAGTTTCTTAAGGGCGGCGAAATTAAGCGATTCGTAAATTACGCCCTCACCTACGGCGCCATCGCCGAAAAAGGAAACGGCAACCCGGCCATCATTTCTGATGGAAGCTGCCAGCGCCGCGCCAGTTGCCAACGAAATTGTACCGGAAACAATCGGCGCTGAACCAAGCATGCCAACCTCCGGAGCAATGAGGTGCATCGAACCGCCGCGGCCACGCGAGCAACCTGTTTCCTTGCCGTATATTTCCGCAATCATTTCATTTAAACTGCCGCCTTTGGCAAGATAATGGCCATGAGAGCGGTGATTACCAAAAACATAATCATAGTCATTTAACGATGCGCAAATACCAACGGCAATTGCTTCTTCACCTGAATATAAATGGCAGGGACAGAGAACTTCTCTTTTTAAAATGGGCTCAACAAGACTTTCCTCCGCCATTCTGATTTTAAGCATTTTTTTGTAAAGATTAATCAGCAAATCAGACGAATATTTCACAACACCCCCAAAATGAGTTCAAAGCTCAAAGTTAACAGAGCAAGGCATCAAAATTTGATTGAATTTATCAGTCCCTTTATCATTGAGGCTATTTCAATTCCCTCTGATTTAAGATTCGAAAAGTCATCGGCTGATATCCATTTTTTTCTTTTAAAGATTTCCAGCAATGTCATAGTTTCATAAAGCGAACCTCTTGCAATATAACAGTAATGCACAAATTCCTTCATTGAAAAACGCCCCTTGCCTTCTGCCAAGTTCATATAAATAGAGGTTGAAGATGCTTCAATCTGCTCTAACAAACAATAATGCTTTCGTTCAGTATCAATATTTTCGACAACATCAATTATCTTAACCGCAAAGTTTACAGCCCGACTCCACACATCCAAATCTTCATAGCCAAATTTCATCTTCCACCTTTGAGCTTTCAGCTTTGATCTTTGAGCTTTCAGCTTTGATTTTTGAGCTTTTTTCTTACCCTTTCAGCTCCTTTACCGCCTGACTTTCGGGTTTCAGAATAGCCAAAATTGTCAGGAAAATAATTTTTAAATCCACCCATATTGACCGTTCTCTAACATACTTCAATTGTAATTTCAATTTAGTCGGACGAATAAGTTCTTCATAGGCTTTGTCGGGATCGACAGCACCAGCTAATACGGACCCTTCGTCGGCATTCCAGATTGAAGCCCAGTCGGTTATGCCTGGCCGCACAGTCAGTATTGCCTTTTCTTCGTCGGTGTATAAGTCGACAAATTTTTTAACCTCTGGTCGTGGACCTACAAGACTCATATCACCTCTTAACACATTTATCAACTGCGGCAGTTCATCGAGTTTATATTTGCGAAGTGATTTACCAATTTTTGTGATTCTTTCATCATCATCCGATGTTGAAGAAGCTCCTCTCTTTTCCGCATCAACAACCATCGAACGGAATTTATAAATGCGAAACATCCGACCATTTAATCCCACACGGTCACCGCGATAAAACACCGGACCGTTGTCTTCGCGCTTTATGCGCCAGGAAATCCAAAGCAAAAGCGGGCTTAACAAAATAAGCCCGCCGGCAGAACCGACAATGTCAAATAATCTTTTTATCATTTCCCGCTATTACTTAGACTTAAAACATAACACATAAAACCTATTTTTATCCTTTCCTCGCTGCCGCATAAATTATCTTATAATCAGCCGTCGGTCTATCTTCCGCAATTTTTACCGGCGGCTCGTATTCGCACATGCCTTCCTGAATTTGCTGAGGTAAAGGCTGTAATGGTCCGATAAATATTCTTTTCAAATATGCCCTGGCAGCAAGACTTCCGGGGATTAAATTAAATTTCGTTGCTATTCTTTTCAACAAGGAAACACCTTTCCCAAGAATACCGTTTGCCGTAGTGGAAAAGGCGCCGAAAAATTCAACATCTGAAAAACAGCGCTTCAGAAGGCTATTCAATTCCGGAACCGAATAATACTGATGAGTAAACGGAGATGGATGAAAATCAGCCCAATCTTTATTAACAGTGCAAATAATTAAAATCCCATCATGCCGCAAAACGCGAAAAGCTTCCTCAACAAATTTTCCCGCGTCCGACAAATAATAAATTGCTTCAAAAAGCAAAACCACATCAAAACTGCCATCCGGAAAATTAAGTTTATGGGCATCCATTTCCTCTATTTTAATAGATGTTCCCATGTATAAATCTGTAGCAATTATAACATTTTTCTTATCAATATCTCCGCCGATAACGCTTTTAGCTTTCCGCGCTAAAAATCCAAGACCAATCCCACTGCCACAGGCAACCTCAAGCAAATCCTTTCCTTCGGAGAAGCAACGGGCAAAATTATAACGGTGAAACAAACGTATGAGCTGTTCTTTGCTCGCCTTTAGACCAGGTGATTCTGTTATTGAATGATAGTCCACAGACATATTATGACTCCAATAAGAAATTATTAATTACCTGTTTGACAATCACCTTTTCATCGAACTCATTTACTGCTTTGATTCGCGAATATTCGCCAAAATTCCGCCGCTTGCAATCATCAGACATTATCGAAGTAATTGCGTCAGCCAGCGCATGAGAATTTCTTATCGGGATAAGGTATCCATTTTTACCGTGTTCTACAGGCCCCCTGCAATCAGGGCTATCTGCCGCAATGACGGGCTTGCCCATTGCCATTGGTTCCGTCAAAGCTCTAGGATAACCGCCTTCTTTGTAATACGATGGTAAAACAGCTAAATCAGCTAATGCATATATATCTTTAACATCTTTCCGAAACCCCGTCCAAATGAAGTTGCCTAATTTTTCACTTTCCTTGAGATATGATTCGGGAACGGCATCAGAGATGCCATTTTCGCTTGGTCCCACGAACACAAACTTTAGCCAAGGCATTTTAGCCTTGAGCAGTTGCGAAGCTTCAACAAACTCCCTCACCCCTTTCGCCCAAATTAAGCGGCCCACCATCACGACAAGCTTATCTCCATCTTTCATATGTAGTTCGTTTCGCAAGTTTGCCGCCTTTTCTAGAGGTAAGGCACATGGAACATAATCATCTGTATTAACGTAGTTTTTAGTTAAAATGACCTTTCTTTTATCCACCAGCTTTTTAGTAATAAAATAATCGAGATCATTTTGATTGGTAAACCAGACTTTACTGCTTATATGAAATGCCTTCTTATAAAGTTGTATGAGAACTAACTTTACCAAATGTTCTTTGATCGATTTATTATTTTCCGAAAATAATGATCCCCGACCCCAAACGGAACAGAGAATTTTATCAACATTAGCAAAATTACCAACGATCGAACCGTAAATATTTTGTTTCGTGCAATTATTAATAATGGCATCAACTTTTTCTTTTTTAATGATCCTATAGATAGAATTCATGTATTGTAAATCAACAACAGGATTGACATATCTTGTGCCTTTTACTGGAAAGAATTTTACATCCCATGTTTTCAAAATATTCTTGTAATACCCATCTTCACCAAACACATCGCTAATCAGAATTGGTTCAATGCCATCCATTTTTTTTAACGTATCCACTATACCTTTACAAAACAGAACCGTTGATAAATCATCCGGCGATATGACAGCAACTTTCATTTTTACTCCTCACTTGTTTCAATAGAAATTGCTCAAATCCAATATTCGGTTAAATTGGTGTCTTGGTCAGCCACAAATACCCGCCACCTTCACCTTCATTCATGAATTGACGGCGGAGAAATCCTGCTTCCTCAAAACGCTCAAAAAGCTGATGATGTAGACCTCTGTGATATTCAAGTCTGACTTCATCAATTCGCTTAAACACCGATAAATCAGAGTTTAAGACAATATCATATTCTCCTCCTTCGCAATCCATTTTTACAATGTTTTGAGAAGGGATATTACCTATTATTTCCGTAAAGGTGATGGCCGGAACTTTTTCATGATTTGATGCGTCTTCGTTAGATGTACTGATAGCATTAAAAACACTAGAATGACGGGGAAACCAGACCTCCGCAATTGGTTTACCAACAACGGCGACTTTATTAGGGGAAATAATATCCCCCAAATTATTTATTTTAATATTTTCTCGAAGCAAATCAAAAGATTCTCCGGCAGGCTCATACGCTAGAACTTTTTTTGCACCCTGGCTTGCCGCATAAAGCGAAAACACGCCGATATTTGCACCTATATCAACCACCGTTGTACACAGGTATTATGCCGTAATCGTGTCGGCAAAAAATTAACCAAACCGTCACGATATCAGATTCGTCCCGGGAAAGCTTAATAACCAACCCATTACGCAACCTTACTTTGCGGATGGTCGGATTTTGTCGTCTGATGTAACACCATAAGACTTCAACTGGTTTGGTAAATAGCCAAAAGCATCGCACAGATGCAATTATATGCTTATGCAATTGCAGAAATACAGACATTATGTGTTTCGGTGATCTACCAAGTATTTTCATTGTTGAATCAGCCTGATGTATTTACATGATTTCCAGTACTGTTGATTAACAAATTGAATCCGTTCATTTCTTTTCTAGGACAACCATTGCCTCAGCAGACAGGAAAGGAATTACCATGAATGACCTTATAACTTTAAAGCCTTCATGTTCACATTCAACAATAATATCATTTAAGGGTAAAGGGCTGGGAGCCGGGACAAGACTTCTTCGAATGAACGTTAGAGCTTTCTTTTTTAGCCTTTGCAAAGGGCTATCAACGCTGAATGTAATAATAGCTACATTTTTTGTAATGGAATATAGTTCTCTTAATGCTTTTCGTTTTATCTCCAACGGAACACGGTGCATAAAACCAATGCAAACGACACAAGAAAATGAATTACTTGAAAAACCAGTTTTGGTAATATCGCCCCGGGTAAAACCAAGAAATCGGTCTTTTGGATATTCGTCTTTTGCTAGCTCCATCATTTCAGGCGAAATATCACTAGCTATAATTTTAAAAGGAAATGATCTTAGTATTCCTCCTAAAATTCCAGTTCCACATGGAATATCGAGCAAAGCATCTTCAGTAGTCCAAGAATATCGCGACAATTCTCTAGCAATTAGCAGCTGTTCTCGCCATGTGGAAATTCGTGCCCAACTCCAATCTTTTGTGTGATAGCGCTTGTATTGTTCAGCTCGTTTTACGGAACGATATGCATTAAGAGTGTCATTTTCGTAGTTCGTCGAATTAGTCATTCAAATAACCTTCTGTAGTTCTATTTTTAATTGTCGAATGTAATATGGATTAATATATATTTTCTCAATCACCTTTTTCAATGCTGGAGGATATTCAAGCATCTTCAGTGAATCCAAAGCAGTCCACCAATGTTTGAGTTGCTCCTTTATAAGATAAAGACTCAGTAATTTAGATGAAGGTGGTGTATTATTTTCATAATAGGCATTCAAAAAAGCCTGCTCGGCACACCGATCAGGTTCTAATCTCAGTAAAAACAAACCGCTTCCCCAATACAAAATCCGGTATGTCATGATAAATCTCGCCAAATCAGCTTCTCTACACGTGCGCTTAATGCGACCGGGGTCTAGTAGCCATAAATTATCATTTTTATCAATAAGTATATTACGTATATCTATTCCTTTGAAAGTATTAGTTTCTTCAGTCTCTATCTTCGTATCAGCAATAGAATATAATTTCTTCAAAACGAATGTAGGAAAGCTATTATTAGTTTTTTCAATTTCATTGCAGTAACGCTCGTATTTTGGGAGAGAATCGGACAACCTAAAAATTATTCTATTTGTGTTTTTTTGATGAAAGCGCGCTAGAGCAATTCCCAATCGTTTCATGGCAGAGTTCAATCTGTTCTGGTCATCGTAAAAACCAATACGGCGATATAAATCAAATTTTCGAAACAAAGAAAATGCTTCGTCACCCTCAGCCGCTTCTGTAACAATTGCGTTATATTCCGGAATAAATGTATGCATTCGAATCCATGAAACACCTATATCTTCTGAACGCCAAAGCGCAGAAAGCGTGCGCAAGCTTGCCACCTCCGCTTCCGCCATAACGCGGTCTCTTGTTGTTATTGGTAATATAGATTTAGAAGTGTGCCGCAAATCTTCTTTGGGGATTTTTACATATAGTTTACGGTAACTTTTGCCAAATAATATTTCAATGCTAAAAACAAAGGAGAAATAATTGATCTGCAGTACACCAACTGTAACCTTTACACTTTTGAAATCCTTGCCGGTTATTTCTCCAACAAGCAGTTTAGTTAGATAATTTTGAATCGCTGTGTTGCCGCTTGAAGTAATTAATTTGTCTTGATTGTTTGTTTTTTGCAAGCTGTCATAATCCATGGCTGTTTATAAAATAAATTTCTTTCCGCGGAGGAATTGTCATCTCTCGGCACAATATTGCAATCAATTATGGAGAACCTGGCGGCAAGCAGATCAGACAAAAACTCCAGCGGATAAAAATAGTGAAGCGTGCTTTTATTTTTACGAAAAAAGAACAAATCTGGTTTCCCCGCCATAGCGCCTAGCCGTGGAATATCGTTTGCCCCATATCTATATGGATTGCCAAATAAACGGATGAACTTCATAAACATTTTAACCAATTGCAAGTATTTATCCCTGTAAATGTTGTGTGCGTTAATGAGAAGAACACCATCCGGTGCCAGAACACGGTAAATTTCCGACAAAACCCTATTCCGCATTGATTTATCGGGAAAGTGAGAAAAAAGAACACCTGCCGCAATAATCTGCTCAAAAGAACCGTTATCGTACTTCATATTTAAGGCATCTCCGTATTCAAATTTAATTTTAAGATTGTTTTTCCTCGCGTGCTCATCTGCCATGGCAACAAATTCATTAACAAAATCAATTGCAACTATATCCGAAAAACCCTGTCGCGCCAAAGCAAAAGCAACTCGCCCCCCCAGTTCCAATTTCCAGCGTATTTTTCTTCGCCTTAAAGTATTTGTCTATAAATATTTTTTCATATTCTGCCAATCCAATATCTTGAATTACGGATTGCCTGCTTAAATCCGTGGTTGAATATTCAACTTCATGAAGTTTCGATAATATTGGTTTCCCAGCATTATTATTTGTCATTGGTATAGACCTCCCGTTAATTAAGCCATCGCTCCGCCCACATCTGGAAATTGAGCAGCAATTGTAATTTTTCCGCGCCAATACCACGATAGCGGTAAAATCTTTCTACTTCAGATGAAACAATGCATTCATCTAGCACACCTACCTTGCGAATGCTTTCTTTTGAAAGATACTCATCAACCAAAGCCTTCCATGGTCCGCGCATCCATTCATAAAGGGGAATAGAAAAACCTTTCTTGGGTAAATTGAGCACAGATTCGCTAATCCAGCGGCGTAAAATGTCTTTGAGTAAATGCTTGTGTTCACCGTTTTTATATACAAATTCCAAAGGCAAACTATAGGCAAATTCAGCAATCCGATGGTCTAAGAATGGGTCCCTGCATTCCAATGATACTGCCATGGAAGCGCGGTCAACCTTCGTCAGAATATCGTCCCGCAGAAAACTCTGATAATCGGCGCGCATCATATCATCAATTAAGGAAAAAGCATCAACCTTGTCGCTTCCGGTATACCGCGAAGCCAAGACGACATCCGAAAGCAAATCATCAATATTTTCTCCAATAAGCGCTGACACCTTTTTTTCTGTCCATCCCTTTTCATTCATAATGCGCAAAATATCATCAGGCTCAGACGATAGGGCAACTTCCAATCCTTTTTCCACTGTTGATATCAGGCGCGGATTACGACGATTTTCCCCTTTTTTGTTCAAATGCCATGAGATTATTTTTTCATAGGGCAAAAGTGAAAATATCTTTACGAAGATAGAACGAAGATAATAGGGAATTTTTGCCATCTGGAGATAACGATTCGCATATTGAGGATAGCTTTCATAACCGCAGAACTGCTCGTCACCACCATCAGCGGAAAGCGCAACCTTGACATATTCGCGGGCAACGGCACAAAGAAGCGCTGTCGGCATACCCGATGAATCGCCAAAAGGTTCGTCATATATTTCATTAAATCTTCGGAGTGCATCTACCGCTTCCGGCGCTTTCAAATAACGGATTTCATGACGTAGCCCCAATTCCTTAGCAATTCTGGATGCAACGGGTGCCTCATCATAGTGCTTATCATCGAAACCAATTGTTATATGCAATAAATCCGCGTTTGTTTTTTTCTTTAGTATTGCGGAAAGGAAAGTCGAATCAATCCCGCCGGAAAGAAAAACAGCAACAGGAACATCTGATACCAAGCGATAACAAAACGCATTTGTCGCAAGCCTTTCCATTTCATCAAGGGCTTCCTGATAGCTTCCGTGAAAAGATCCTCTTTCTATGCAATCAATACCCCAATATTTATTGATGATAATTGAACCATCCGCTTTGCAAATCATGTAATGTCCCGCAGGCAGGCGCTTTGTTCCAGCAAGAACTGTTTTTTCACTAAGTGTGTAGCCAAGAATAAAATACTGCCCCAGACCACGCTTATCAAGATTCTTAGTATACGCGGTATGAGAATAAAGCACTCTTAGTTCCGAACCGAAAATTAAGCGCTTATCATCTTTAAAATAAAAAAGCGGTTTGATTCCCGCTCTGTCGCGCGCCAGAAAAAGACAGCGCTCCGGCACATTCAATACTGCGAAAGCAAACATACCGATAAACTTGTTGAGCGCCGCTTCAATACCCCAGCAATGGATGGCATTGATAACCACTTCCGTATCGGAATTGCTTTTAAAATGATAACCAGCTACTTCCAAATCAGGTCGAATTTCGTGGTAATTGTAAATCTCGCCGTTGAAAACAATACAAAGTGATTTATCTTCCGTCCACATCGGCTGATGACCGGCAGGTGACAAATCAATAATTGACAGTCGGCGATGTCCCAAACCAACAAAACCTTCGCAGAAAACCCCTTCATCATCCGGCCCGCGATGAGATATTGCGGTAATCATTTTTTCAATATTAACCGGACTGACTGGTTCCGAAAAAGAGTATTCACCGGCAATGCCGCACATAATCAGGCTCTGTCCTCAACAAGCCCCAAACAAATATCGGCAAACTTCTTTACTTTGTCATCAATCAAATAATCAGAAAAAACCGTTTTTCTGGCTTCACCTCCAAGCTTTGCTCGTAATTTTTCATCTGTGATCAAATTTCTCCAGCGTTTCACAATAGTATCAACATCTCCGGGTTCGACTAAATATCCATTTTTACCATCTTCAATTATTTCCCTCAATCCACCGACACGCGATGCAATTACCGGCTTACCCAGCGCCATTGCTTCCAAAACAGCGCGTCCGAAACCTTCCGCTAATGATGGGTGAATAATTATATCCATCTGCAGGGCAATGGCCAGGGCGTCTTTTCTCCAGCCGGTAAAAATAACATTTTGGGAAAGGTTGTATTTATCTATGAGAATTTGAAGTTCATTCCTATAAGAAAGGTATTCATCAATGACATGGTCACCCAAGAGATACAATCTTAAATTAGGTAACTCTTTAATGAGCCTTCCCATTGCTTCCACGACAAAATGCTGACCTTTGGGGCGATATAGCTGGGCAAGGATAGCCGTATTCACAAACTTCGAATCTATGCCAAGCTCCTTTTTTAAAGCTTCACCTTCATATTTAATGGCATTTTCAATAATACGTGAATCAAGACCAATTTTCAAAATACCAATCTTTTTTTTAAGACATTTCACAAGTAATGAATATTTGTCATCACGATTTTGCGGACAGAAAAACAATATTTTTTTAGCCAGAAAAAAACAAAGACGGTCAATTATGGGATTGGCCAATTCACCTTTAACATATAAAAGTGAAGGAATGCTAGCAAGCCGCGCCGCAAGTCCCACGCACATTTCCGCCCTTACACAGTTTGCATAAACCAAATCAATCTTCTTTTCACGGATGAATTGAAATATTTTTAGATTGTAACGGAGCAAATCAAATGCCGCAATGATTTTACTGAAAAAACCTTTCCCCAAAATACTGCCGCCATAAGATGTTAAACTATTCGGCGGTGGAATAACTACACATTCAATACCCTTTTCACGGAACATATCAAGAGCAACTCCATCTATAGGGGAGACAACAATTGGAGTGAATTTAGATTTATCCAATCGCTCCAATATCAAGCGCTGAGTCAGAAAATTTCCTCCCAAGCCCATGGGATATGGTTCGTAAAACACAACTTTATTTTTTTTATTATGCATTGATTCAATAAAAAGAGAAAAAAATAATTTGCTGTTTAATGTAGGATTATTTTGGTTTTGATTAAATAATTTGCTGACCGGTACTTATATTATGCGGAGTTTGATAAACATGACTTGCTTTTTTCGAAAAAACAAGATTAAAAAACTTATATATGAATATGAAAATAACAAAACTCGTAATCGGCCTTATTATATCAACAGGTATGACTCGTTCTGCCGTACCATTTGTAATAAAATCCAGCGAAAGAAGCGTCAGAAAAGCGGCAAACGTAGGAGATTCTATGAACACTTTCCTAATTGTCGGATAAAATCTATTGAAAAATAACGCGACGATAAAAACAAAAAAAGGCGCGATAAAATGGCCAAAATAAAGATATAGCGTTCCTTGAATCCCCCACATTTCACTATTGTAATAAACTATGTTGTCAAAATAAATGTAATCAAAGAGTTGATTTATAGATAAAATACCTGGAAAAACATCACCAGGGACAAGATCGTTAATTATTCTCATAAAAGATTGAATTGGGTTATAGTATTCTAAAGGATTATGAACATACAAGTCGTTAAGTATATAGAATTGTGCCATAACAGCGTTGAGTCTGTGTATCAATTGTGTTATAGCCAAAAATAATGTTTCTTTCTCCATTAATAACTTCTCATAATCCAATACGGCTATAATATCAGCTATTGTAACTGAATCAGAATACATATACAAAGGCCTTAGTGCTTGGGCAACCATGCCAAAAAAAATTAGAAATGGAGTAAACAGTAATAAAATAACGGCAAATTTAAACAAGCTGTTCAGGGGCCAGCGGATATTGTAATTTATGCTTAAATAATAAATGATTGAAAGAACAAAAATTAAAAATACTGCATTTCTGGAACCTGAAAAAACACCTATAAACATCAAAAGAATCGGAATCAATAGATGATATTGCATTGGTTGTGCTTTATTATTATAACTCTTCAAAAAGGCAAAAAGGCAAACCACATAAATCGTTGAAAGTTGTGCCATACCCCACAGAAACAATGGGGTTCCTTCGCCTGTCACGGTACTCATAAGGCCAGACCAAGGGGCTATGAAATTTAATATATAAAGAGTAATAATTGTCAGATAAAAAGATACGCCGCCGTTTGAAACAATTTCGTCTATTTTGCAGAATAAGTGCGGAACTGAAAAAAAATTATCATCCTCTGAAGGCTTTAATATTAAAAGTCCCAGCAACCAGGCAAGCAATAAGGAAAAGAGGCTCCAATAAACAACCGCAGCGGCATCAGGGTTAAAAAAACTGTCCATCGATTCCACTAACCGCAAGCCTTCCACTGAAAGATTATCATAAAATATTGAAACGAAAGGCCTTGTGAGATAATTTGTTAAAATGTAATAGGCTATTATCAGATTGATAAAAACAGCTCTTCCTGCCCAGAAAATCATTGATAGCAATATACAAGAACCAAACATTGCAAAAGACGCAGATGTATTTTCAGCAATGAATTCCCTTCTGAAGATGATTATAATCAGTGCATAAATGAGAAAAAAAACACTTAGCAGACGTCTGGTTGTCATAAAATTATGCCACCGGGACCCTTCTTAAATACTGCCTGTAAAAATAAATGAGCCGGCTGTAAAATTGATATGGCAAAATAGAAGCACAATACGGGAAGATAGCTTTAGGCTTTCTAAAAAGAAAAGATTCGAGCCGTTGTCGAACAAGTTTGTTATTCCCATCTTTCCAATCCAATAGAGCATAATAATACTGTATATAAAAACGCATTTTAATTATTTCTTTCTTATACTCTTGCTCGAAATTGGGAAAAATTCTTATAAACTTATTCAGCATCATTTCTGTTTCTTTTGGCGATAAATCAGGACGCAGATATGATGAGCTTTCTTTGTGAATTCTGTTTTTTGCCAATGGCTCATATACATAATCAAAATGCCATTTGTAAGCTATCCGCGTAAACAGATCGAATTCTTCAATATGATTGAAGCGAATGTCAAACCAGTCATCGAGGCTAAATAAAGCTTTTTTACTCACAACAACAGTTGACAAGCAAAGCGAATAATTACCTAAAAAATCACGAAAAACATACCCTGTTGCCAACTTTTTTCTACAAAATAATGCTTCACAGCCATCATTGCTGAACTGAATAGCATTACATGCAACAATGCCTACATTATCGTCATTAAAAAGCGCTATTTGTTTTTCTAATTTTTCCGGCATCCACAAATCATCGTGGTCAATAAACGCTATAAACTCGCCGCTGGAGCGTTTTAAAGCTTCGTTGCGGGAATATCCCAGTCCATGGTTTTCCTGATAGTGGTAGATAATTGGGTAACCTTTATCTATATATTCCTTGATAATGGATTCCGTCGAATCGGTAGAACCATCATTAATAATAACAAGCTCCCAGTCTTTATAAGTCTGATTGACAATACTGTCTAATGTTTCACGCAGATATTTTTCTGAGTTGTAACAACAGAGATTCACGCTTACAGTTGGCGGCATAGATTATTTAAAAAATTCCTTCACGGCTTCAGCTACAAGTGACACGTCTTCATTTGTCATATCGAAATAAAGAGGCAAGGTTAGAATTTCTTCCCCAATCCGCTCTGTAATTGGCAAGGGCGTTGAAAATGCCTTGAAGAAGGGCTGAATATGATTAGGGATATAATGAATTCCGGTTCCGACACCTTTTTCTTTCAAAAACTCAATCAATCCTTCTCGTTGCCCATTTGTAACCCTCACAATATAGGTGAAAGGGGCAGTTTCCTCCAAATTCCATGATAAAATTTTTAAACCATCAACATTCATAAAGGCATCATTGTATTTTTGCACAATTTCTTTCTTTCTTTGGATAAATGAATCTAATTTTTTAAATTGCGCCAATCCTATTGCCGCATTGATGTTGCTCATGTGATAGCGATAACCCTGTGTTGTAACTTCATAAAACCAAGCGCGCTCATTCCGATAACGATGCCAGGTGTCTTTATCGATGCCCAATATTCTTTTCGTCCGAATTGACTCCGCAATTTTATCATCAGATAAGGCAACCGCCCCACCTTCTCCGCACGTCAGATTCTTTATGGGATCGAAGCTGAAACATGTCGCGTCTCCAAAACTGCCAATTTTCTTTCCTTTATATGATGATCCAAATGCATGGGCAGCATCTTCAATAATAACGATATTGTGCTTATTGCCAATTTCCATTAGCGTATCCATATCGCATGCCTTGCCACAATAATGCACCGGCATAATTGCTTTGGTCTTGTTTGTAATTCTTTTCTTAACATCAGCAACGTCCATATTGAGATTGTCAGGATTGATTTCACAAAACACCGGAACCGCCTCCAAAGCGGTGATAACTTGAATGCTGGCACAAAAAGTCAAAGATGGAACAATGACTTCATCGCCTTTTTTAATTCCGAAGGCATCCAATGCAATGTGCAATGCCGTAGTCCCTGTATTGACAGCAAGGACGTGCTTCGCGCCCAAATAATCTTTCAGTTTATTCTCAAATTCAAATACGGTGGACCCCAACCCCAACCAACCAGTTGAAAATACTTTTTCTACTTCCTTCAATTCTTCTTGGCCTATTGATGGTCTTGAAACAGGTATCATTATACTATTCTCCTATTATTATCTTCTCTCTTCCGTAACACAGCTAAAATGTAGCGGCCGGCATCAGGAACTGTTTTTCCTAATTCCAGTTCTAATTCCATTAACTTATCTCTCTCTTCAATAGTCAATTGAGACGGCTGGCATATGCTGTCATGAGGATCACCAGGAATGCCGGAACATACTCCTAAACCGCGCAATTCAAGCAATTCCAAACGATATTTATTAACAAATAAATCATTAGTTCTCTGCTTGTTTGCCATGTAAAAACGGTGGAAGGCTCAAATATTCTCCCCTCCCTGGAATTAATCAACAAATCGGTATTTTGCATTGGTCTTCGGCGCACAAGGTAGAGAGCATTAAAATATTGAGAACGAAAAGACATTATAAGCAATCCATTATCTTTTATGATTTGAATAATTTTTCAAACTCTTTTGCCACTCAGAAAAATAAAATGTAACTTCCGTCATTAAAGCGACATCAACTGAATTTTCCTTAAATCCAGCAAGGCACTCTTCTATTGATTGAACACGCCAGTCAATATTGTTCTGAGATTTTTCTGCCGAGTATTGCCTTGCCTGCTTTATAGCATACTCAGAAATATCACAGCCGATTATTCTTGCTTGCGGACATTTCTCTGCTAAATTTATTGTCAGGCGCCCCTGACCACATCCCAAATCCAATATAGTTGCGTTTTTATTTATAGAATTTATGTGCGGTAAAATTATACGATTATATTGCTCCGCATAGTAAGGTTCATTAGATTCTGTCATCATATTGTAATTAGTAGAATTGATAATATTATTTTGCTGAACATCATGTGGTTGAAATTTAATTGTGAGAAAATAGAAAAATTGCGAAATTTTATTTGCTATTCTGTATATTAAAAACATCAATTTATAGATCATTGTTAACTTACTTTTTTATTTTATAAAAGCCCTTAATGTTTCGTTATTGATTTTATTTATTCCACTAATTAATATTTTTCTTATCGCTCCAGTGTCTTTTTCATAGAAATTAGTTTTTGTAAAAAATATATCATTTAAGCGTTCTTTAATTTCTTTTTCCGAAACTGCAGATAGAGTAGGAAATTTATCTTCCAAAACATCAACCGAATTCATTGCGTTTCCCAATTCCGGCAGAAGTGGCAAGACAACACATCCAGAGAGCAGGGCATCAATACAGCCTGCTGTTGATAATATTATAGCGCATTTCGATTTTGCCAGCGCATCATAAATCTCCCCGTCATGCCATGCCCACCCGTCGGGCAAATCATTTGTTCGGATGATAAATTATCATATGCAACCGGTAGATATACGGCCTTTGAAAGCGACTTGCAGATATGCAACCGATATAGCCTGCCCCACTCGTCACCAAAACATATTCGCCTTTCCGTCTCAACACAACCCTACTTTTGGAAAAACACTGTATTACTTTACTCCCTCTGATTTAACTTCGCTCTTTTGCTCCCCCAGCAACTTCTTCCACCGAGGCAGGTCCGGGGCTAAAAAGAAAAAATCCCCTCTTCTCTTCTCGCGGCCGCAGTTGGACTTCGCCATGGAAAGGGCTTTGGCTAATTCACGGGGCGTGCTTACAAACTTCACTCCCTGCTGGCCGCGCAACGGGCTCATGTTGAGTTCATTGTCATCCAGCATGACCAGGACAGGTAATCCGGCAAGATAGGCGTCCACTCCGGCGGAGGTGCTATTACTGGCGTAGGCGATATCATAATCGTTCAATATATTACCCAGAGGATCTGTAATAACCCGTAGGTTAAGGCGGGGGTAGTCTTCAGCCCGAATCATGCAGTATGGATGAGGCTTTATTGTGATTCGCAATGTTGTATCCACATGGGTCATGGCAGAATCCAAAAGTCTTAATAATTTCTTAGTAGAGTCGGCCATAATTTCACCAAGAACAAGCAATTTAATTACCCCCGTGTTATCGGATGTTAAACGCCTCCCCTCCACTAACATGCCCAGGTACATATAGCGTAGTGCTTCTGCTTCAATTACCCTGTCCATAGGTTGTCCTGCTTCCCTGAAGGCGCTAATTGCTGCCATTCCGTTAAGAACATTGGCATCGGGTTGCGGCATGGAATATGTGTCGGTCCTACTTATGGTTTTTACATCATAAAAATATCGTAAATCCCAAAATCTCACCGTAGAATGAAAGACCCCGAACAGTTTGCCATGCCCATGTTTTCGCCAAGCATGTATAAACGCACGCTCCCATCCTTGATTTTCGCACAGGTATAAACCCATGTGCTGATGAGGCACAGATTTCATGGCAGCATCAAATAGGTGGAGTTTTAGAAGATTGTCCATTGCAACAGGCCCTTGTAAGGAATTCCACCAATCGTTTCTCATCAAGGGCCAGAAGGAAAGTCGGGAGTCAGAGGGTTTAAAAGCAGCCTTTATCTTGTGAAGCATCAATGAGAGCCTGAATAAATTAACCCAATTCGAAAAAGCACTCCAGATGACCTTGAACGACAAAAAGGAATCGAGAAAAGAATGAAAGGCATTACAAGCATTATTTTCATTAAAACGTCTTATCCATTCGGTAGCAATCCGAGTGTTTGGCGTGACGCTGCTTTTCAGGTAATGGTGGATCCAATTTAACTTGATTCCTCTTTTCTCCAATAATTGGGGAAGAATCTCCCATTGCCTACTGTAAAATAGCCCCCTTGCACATGAGTCCTGATCAAGGTGTATGAAGTAGGAACAAAAGAACACGGCACTATGCCCTGAGAACCAATGAAACGAACCGATCTTACGCAACGGCCAATGTGTAATGACATGGCGCAATAAAGTGAAAAGCGCTCGGATCGCATAAGGCAGCAGGTAGTAAAACCATCTGAGGTCCTTACGAGTATTGAGGGATGGTAACTTTTTAAAACGATATGGAATATGAAGGTTTTTGCACAAAAGGTCGATACACTCATGAAGAAACTTGTTATCGCTTACAAGGAGGACCTTGATAGGTCTCTGTTTCAGCAGGATTTCCTCTAATGCCATGAGCCTAAGCGCATCGCTGATGGGCGACTTGAAAGGGCTCTTCTCGACGAACAGGGTAAGCCACCAGTAACTTAGGCCATCTCCTAATGCCAAGTGGTCGATAAGCCGCTTTCCCCGAATCATGGTTTCGCCAAGTTCATGCACCCAACTCAAATATTTTGCCCGGAACCGCTCTGCATTGTTTTCGACATAGCGGAGTAAGGAATAGGAGCCGTCTTCTTCTGCATAGCCTTTCCATCGATAAACCACCCCTTCTCCACATGGTGGAAGGCCATTCGAATCCCAAATGATCAACACGTTATCAGTCGTTTGCATTTTGGATCAATCGCTCAACCAGATCAAGATCTTGAGGTGTATCAATAGCATGGGTTGAACGGCTTCAGCGATCATGCCAGGGTGAACCATCGATTCGTCGCCCTGAACCATGACAACGATGTCGTATCGAGTGGCCTGTTCACGCTCAAGTACCTCATGTGCCTAAGCACAACGATCTTATGACCATTCATGATAATTTCCCGTCATCACGGCCCGTCCGCCGATGCTTTGAATGTACTCGCATATTTCTCCCTCGCATGTGGTAACCGCTGTCAAATTCAAGAGCGAATTTTTTACCCGCTGATATACATGCCCGATCTTCGGTATGCCCAATATATTAGCCATCGGCTTACCTGAAAATCGGCTACTACCCATACTGGCCAGGATCAATGCCAAAATATTCATACAGTGCTCCTCTTTTCATGACTTCTTGGCCAACACCATCATGTGGGAGCTCCCTGCTGTTTATGAACAGCAATTCTATGCATGGAGGAAGGCAGCATGAATATTATTAATGTCCACTATTGACATGAGGGATCATTACTTTGAAATCTCTACAATGCACTCCAAAAGTCCCTGCCCAAGATCATGATAGCAATTTGTCGTTAACTTTTTGCCTATCTTGGGAATATATGAATAGGGGGTAATGGTATAATGTGCAGGGTTGCTGCCTAATTTATAAATGATTTCAACCGAATTTCCGAGTATCTCCCTTATGGTTTCCATAAGGTCTTTAAGTTTTGTCGGATGATGGCCTGTTATAATCAAATGCTGATTTTTGTATTCGGAAGCGAGTATTCTTGCACTTAACTCGGCTGCATCCCTTACATGTATATACTCTCTTAACTCCTCGCCGTTTCCGGAAATGGTTATTACCTTTTTTGTCAAAGCATCTCTCATATACCTATATATACTGTTTCTTTCATCTGCCCTTGGTCCGTATAGGGTACCATATCTCAGAATAGTGTAGTCGATACCATAACGTCTCTGATATTCTTCAACATAAAGCTCTGCGGACTGCTTGCTGCATCTATAAAATCCACCTTTTTCACTATAGACGTATACTGTGCTTGCGTATATAAAACGTTTAACTCCGGTTTGTCTACATGCTTCAAGAATGTTTACAGTGCCTTCAATATTACCTTTTATTGTTTCTATTGGTTTTGTTGTTGCATCATCTAAATCTGCAATACCTGCAAAGTTATAAACATATTCACAATCTTTAACAGCATCTTCCACATGTTGGGCATTTAAGATGTCTCCGATAATCATTTCTTGACCGGCCCTCAGGTATTGAGAAGCCTTGAGATCAAAGATTTTTACTTCATATCCGGAATCTGTTAATACATCTGAAACATGGCTCCCAAGGAAACCACTTCCTCCAAAAACTATGGCTTTCATTTTTCTATCTCCATTATTATTTCCTCCAATTGTGTCATGTCCATGATCTTATATCTATTACCCGCTATATCATTTCCCGCACTCTGCCTGAGAACGAAATAAATGCCGGCATCATCAGCCGCTTCCAGATCAGACTCAGCATCACCTATAAAGACCATCTCATTATGTTTTAAGTAGTATTTTCTTTTAATAGAGCTAATAATGCTCAACTTTTTTTTGGGCGATCCAAAAATACCCTTAAAATACTTTCCTAAATGTTTATATGAAACGATCTCTTCAAGTTCGTCTTGAGGGGTCCCTGATGCGATGAATAATAAATATTTCTGATAATTCCTCTCTAAAAACTCTTTTGTTCCGTTCACTAACGGGGCTCTTTTGATCTTGTCCAATACTATCTCCGAAAATTGAGTGCTGAGGTTCCTTCCTATGTCTTCAGAGTATAATTTGTTAAGTATATGCTCATAGATATGTTGAAATTTAATATATCTCGAGATCCCCATATTCCTTATGTGATATGCCACTATTTCATCTACTTTGTCAGACCATTTAGAAAATAGCTCCCGAAATGCTTGAGTCTTTATCTCGGCTGATTCAACAAGCACACCATCAAAATCAAAAATTATTGTCTTGATCATTCCAATATGCCAATAATTGTACATAAGGCGCTGTCAAGCTGTTCTATTCTTATAGGGATCACCCATAGCGCAACGAGTCCATCAAGGTTTCCCGATAAGTCCATATCCTCTATAATCAATATTGGTTCATTAATACCCTTAGGGTCCAAAAAAGTTTTATGCGCTTCCCTGCCAAGTTCACGATGTAGATAAGACGAAAGAGATATCCAGTCAATACCGATCATTCGTAAATTTGGGAAGTTTCTTCTCAGATTAAGACCTACGTCGGGATGGATGCCCGGATTTTCTGTGCTATATGACTTATCATTCCTTCTTTTATGCCATCCTGACCGAAATAATATTATATCTGCATCTTGCCTAACGCTATTTAACCAGTCGTCATTTACCAATATCTCACCTGCGTTCAACTCGACATCTATAACCTGAGGTGTGGCAAAAAACCAGAATTCTGGAGGATAATCAACTATTTTCCTCCCGTTCTCGAAGAAATGGTTTGGAGCATCAATGTGGGTGCCCCAGTGATTCTGCATGGTAAATTGAGAAACATTCGATGTATCACCGGAATTGATAGATCTGATCCGTTCTATCTTGATCTCTACAATACCGCCATAGGCCGGCTGTTTTTGTGTGTATAAGTGAGACAGAAATCGGTACCTCATTTGTTGAAGTAATCTCTTAGATGCTGAATGGCGCTTCTTCCCATTGACAGCACCGCTTGCTGAGAATTGCCCCCAATATGAGGCGTGCATATCAGGTTGGGTAAACTTAGAAAATCAATATCCTCAGGGGGTTCTTCACTGTAAACATCGACAGCGGCACCTGCTATTATGCCATTCTTCAATGCCCATTTAAGGCTGTCTTGATCGACCACTCTACCCCTTGAGGTATTAATCAAATAACAACTTCTTTTCATCATCCTCAATACACTTCTGTTTACAAGGCCATCTGTGTCAACGGTCAGCGGTACGTGTAGCGTAACAACATCGCTTTGCCTGTAAATTTCTTCTTTTGTTACCTCTTCCAAGTGGTTTTCGTTGTAATAGTGCGTTTGATCAACAATATCGTTGACAAGGATTCTGCAATGGAAGGGTTTAAGAAATCTGACCACTTCTTTTCCGATATTGCCTACACCGATTATTCCTATCGTTCTTCCGCTCAGATCATAACCGCCGTCTTTATTCCAGATAGTATTTTTTAGCTGGTTTGAAGTCAAATAGATGTTCCTCGAGAGTGTGATCATAAAAGCAACAGTCATTTCCGCTACAGAAGTCTTGTTCACGCCAGGCGTCCATCCTATGCTGATATTTTTTTGTCTGCAATATTCGATATCTATGTTGTCAAGTCCCACACCATACTTTGAAATGACCTTCAGGTTCGGCAGGTGATTTATTATTTCTTTGTTTATTTTTTCAAGTCCAACTATTATTCCTTCCGCATCCTGAATAAAATCAAGGAGTTGCTCTCCTGATAGCCTCTCCCCTTTATCATTCAGTTTCGTTTTGGGAAAGTATGTTAGTATTTCTCTCTGAAGTGTTTCGTTCTTGGAAAAAGATGGCGATGTCACAGCAATTCGCATTTTTATTTGATTGTTGGCTTTTGCGCCACTACGCGCATATGTGAGCTAAGGTTATTTTGAACGATCCATTCTTGCAATGTTTTCTTGCCAAGACTATCCAGCTCTTTTGCGACAACTTTCCAGAACCTTCCGAGGTCCATCCCCTCTTTTAAGATCATTCCTTCAACGATATCCCAATCTA
>JGI11944J13513_1000983_pt1 | contig 24649 bp, 19 predicted proteins | sample TerdegcoTASludge_FD_13513 | JGI IMG/M metagenome (IMG submission 13513) | reverse complement strand
TCATGGGATGTACGAAAATGGGATACAACCTGAGTTCCTGCAAATTAAGTCTGAAACCTGCAAAGAAAGTCCCTCATTTTAGGGACTTTACATGCAAAGCCCATTGGCCAATATCTTTATTTAAGTGGATCACATAAGAAAATTGTGATTCCGAAAGCAGTCGAAGATTTGAGGATCAAAACACATAGACCAAACAGGGATTAATATGTCAAGAAATTTTAATAATTTTTCGTTATTTATTACCATTCTGGCTATTGTCATCCTATCCGGCTGCATCTCAGAGAATGAAGAAATAAATGAATCAATAGCAAATGAAAGTCTCACTGGCACAGGAAATGAATGGAAGAATGAGTCAGATGGCATCCGTGCCGCCACCACCATTGCTCCCTTGGCAAGATTTGTCTCTGCAGTGGGAAAAGATAAGGTCAGGGTGGCGGTGATAACTCCGCCTGGGGCCGAGCCCCATACTTATGAGCCCGCACCCTCCCAGATGAAAGGGATCGCTGATGCGGACATCTACGTCATGAACGGCGCTGGTCTGGAGTTCTGGATGGAAAAGGCGCTCTTGGTCAATGAAGATATGCTCGTCGTCGACTCCTCCAAGGGAGTTGAGCTGTTGAACGAGGATGGCGAACATACCGATCCCCATATCTGGATGTCCCTGAAAAACGCGGCCATCCAGGTGGAAAACATCTGCAATGGCCTGATACAGCTCGATCCGGAGAACAGAGAGTACTATCTGCAGAATAGAGATGATTTTTTATTGGAGATTAGTGCACTGGACAAGGAGTTGAACAAAACCTTTGCTGAAAAAGAGAATAAAACTTTCATCGTCTACCACCCTGCCTGGAGCTACTTCGCTCGTGACTATGGTCTGGTCCAGGTGCCGATCATGGAGGAGGAGAAGGAGCCCGGCCCCAAATACCTGGCGGGGCTGGTCGATTTGGCCAGGAAGAACAACATCACCACCATATTCGTCGATCCACAGTTTAATCCCAAGGCGGCTGAGGTGATAGCGCAGGAGATGAACGCGACGATAGTGGTCCTTGACCCCCTGGCAGAGGACTACCTCCAGAACATGCGCATTACGGGAGAGAAGATCTCTAAGAGCCTGAAATGACCTCGGAAATCGTCTCCATAGAGAACCTCTGGCTCTTTCGGGGTGAGCACGCCATCCTGGAGGACATTAACCTCAAGCTGGAACGAGCGGACTTCCTGGGCTTGATAGGTCCGAACGGGGGTGGGAAGTCCACACTTCTCAAATTGATGCTGGGTCTCATTAAGCCGGATAGAGGAAGGATCAGAATCTTCAACCTTCGACCTGAAGAGATAAGGGGAAGGGTGGGCTACCTCCCCCAGAAGACCATCTTCGATCAGAGCTTTCCGGTCAAGGTGCTGGAGGTGGTCCTCATGGGGAGGTTTAGCAGGACTGGACTCTTCCGACGCTACGGTTCTGCCGATCGCGATGCTGCTTTTCGCGCCCTGGCGGCGGTGGGTATGGAGGATCGGGCTGACCGGGAGATCGGTGCTCTTTCCGGAGGGGAGCAGCAGAGGGTCTTTGTGGCCCGCTCGCTTGTCTCCGATCCGGAGCTCTTATTGCTGGACGAGCCCACGGCGGGAGTTGATTCCGCACAACAGACCGAGTTTTATGAGCTTCTCTGCCACCTCAACCAGCACTTAGGGATAGCAATAGTCCTCGTCTCCCATGATATAACCGCCATCTCGAAATATGTGGGAAAAATAGCCTGCCTGAACCAGAGGCTTTATTATCATGGCTCAAATGAGCTTATCAGCGAGGATATAGAGAAGGCCTACGGCTGCCCGGTGGAGATGATCGCCCACGGAACGCCCCACCGGGTCTTGAGGAAGCATGATTGATTTGCAGTTTGACCTCTTCCAATACGATTTTATGAGAGTGGCCCTGGCCGCCGGCCTGGCGAGCGCCGTCCTCTGCGGCATAATCGGGATCTATGTTATTTTGAACAAAATCGTCTTCATCAGCGACGGGATAGCCCATGCTGCTTTTGGAGGAATAGGTTTGGGCTACTTCCTGGGCTCGGACCCCCTGCTCTTTGGAGTGGGCTCGGCCATCCTGACCGCAGCCGGCATAGGAATGGTGAGCGGGAGGGCGCAGGTGTCCGAGGACACTGCCATCGGGGTCTTCATGGCCACGGGAATGGCCCTGGGGATCGTGCTGCTTACCCTCTCCGAGGGTTATGCCAGGGACCTTTATGGCTACCTATTCGGCAATATTCTGGCTGTGACCATGAACGATGTCCTGCTGATATCCGGGCTCACCCTGGCCATAATGCTTCTGATCTATCTTCTCTATAAGGAGTTTCTGATAATGAGCTTTGACCCTGTCTATGGGGAGGCCATAGGAGTACCAGTAAAAAGCCTCAGGCTCCTCCTCTTAGCTATGGTGGCTTTCAGCGTGGTGGTTCTAATCAAGATCGTGGGGATAATAATGGTGATAGCGCTTCTCACCATTCCCGGAGCGATAAGCAGGCAGTATCTGAAGGGACTGCCTGCCATCATGATCGGGTCTGTGATCCTGGGGACGATATTCGTAACTGTGGGCCTTCTGGTATCTTATATACTGGATGTGCCATCAGGCGCTACCATAATCCTCACGGCAGCGGTGTTCTTCTTCCTGAGCACACTGTATTCGAGGTAGGATGGCGGAATTCCGAATACTATAAATATTATAAATATCCTAAACTAGTTTTTTAACATTGTACATATTATTGAGGCGTTAGGCCTTTCTCTATCTTAAGAGACTGGGTACGAGCAGAACCCATGCAAGTACTCTCATTCAAGAGTGACTTTGACTATTTTTCTTTAGAGAGCTTTATTCCTGGCTCTCCAGCCTTTATCGAGAGAGGTAGGACAGCCTCCAAAGGTATCGATTCATTGAGGCTATCTGATCTCCCATCGAGCTCTGACTGATGGAGTGTGAATATCCTCCTCCAGAAGCCTCCTGCGGATTTTTTCACAGCGCTCTTTTTCACAACGGCATATCCGATGAGAACCTCTCCAGTAGGAGCCCTGACCGGACCGGTGCGTATGCTGCTGATTCATATCATATCTCTCCATGACGTGCACTGATCGGGCTTTGCATTATTGTATGGAAGGGCATAGATACATTGTGTAAGAGTGCCAGGGCACCCCTCCTTAGGCCCCAGTCTATGTCTCTGCCATCTGTTTATCCTGGGGCTAAAAGAAAAATGGCCCGGGCTCCCGAAAAGCACCGGACCCTGAGCTTCACTGGCGCCACCCAGTCCAGCCTCCAGACCAGCTGCCTTCCGATCCGTACCTCCAACTGCCAGAGAACGACTGACCGTCCTCGGACATCATCAGCTCCAGGTCTCCGCCATCATCCGGGGGGAGGTAGGAGGGAGCCTCAGACCAGGTGCCGACCAGCTGATTTCCATATGCCGTCCCGTCAATTCGCCCCTGATCGTGGGTGTATGTTCCGTTCACCCGATCACCGGACTGCTCCAGCTGCATCGTCCCCCAGTCCGTGTTCCAGCTGCCGCTCCAGTTAAGGGACTGGACAGACCCCGCCTCGATCTGGCTCGGAATCCCCCAAACCTGGGCGACTCCCCTCCCCCCAGTCTCGCTGTTCTGCGACCAGGTATCAGGATCGGAATCGACCAGAGTATAGACGCCAGGCAGAAGCAGCGCCTCTGGCTCTGCCAGCCAATAGGCATTCGGGACTCCTCCCATTCCCGGCTCGCCGCTGGCCTCCCACGGCCCGTATTGATTGCCTGAAGCATCCTGAATGGCTATAGTTCCCGGAGTCTGGCCGGAGCCGTAGTTCCAGTGATAGGTGCGAATCCTGGTGATAAGGTAGGGACGGTCCAGGGTGAACTCTACCGGACTGGTAGGAGAGTTGCTGACCCATCCCAGAGTATTAACCTCCAGTATCAGCTCTTCCTGGGCCCGGGCCTCGACCTCACCGCCTGAGACGAAGGCCTCAGCCTGATCATCATCTGAGGCCTCGTCGCTAAAACCGCTCAGGTCGATCGTGGTGTCCAGGCTTGGAGGTATCGATTCTGAGCCCGACTGCAGGCTCGAATTCTCTCCTTTGGCCTGAATTGTGCCAGTCAAATGCGCTCCGTTCTGAACGGCAATGTCCTGGAAGGAGGTGATGCCCGCAGACCCGTCCTCGGCCCTGATGATATCCAGATCCACCTGCCCCTGATCGGTGGCGGCAATGGAGAGAGAGTAACTGCCCTCCGCCGGAAGCATGTAGATCTCGACCTCGCCCTCGGTCAGAACCTCTGCACCGGGAATCTCGTTCACAGTCTGGCCATCCACATTTCCTGTTCTCCTGCCCTGCTCATCTATGAAGACCGCGTCCGCAGGACATCTCAGCACCGCCATGATGGCATTGGCCTTGTTTAAAAATTCCATCATATCGTACAGGCTCTTCTTGAGGGATGGGACCAGAGCGTTCACCTCCTGCAGCGGAATCTGCCTGAAGACCGGGTGGGCGGAGATGGCGCCTGCATAAGCCCACATGTAGCCCATGTAAGCCGGATTCTTCCAGTTGTTATTGGAGAGGACCAGAGTTATCTGAGGCATGGGTCGGGGCGGCTCGACCCTGGACAGCGGGAAGTTGGGGTCGTAGACGTAGACCACCGGCTCGCGCCCCTCTACCTCGATCAGCTTGTAGGCCAGGACGGCGTGACCGGCAGTGCTGTTTTCTATCCGTCCGAAGAACTCGATTATCACTGGCTCACGCGAGTCCTTGAGGGCGTCCTTCACTGCCTGATGACATTTAGCAGGCGACTGATCCCTTTGGAAGAACCGGAAGTCGCTCATCATGGCCGTCCACAGAGGCAGCATCTGCGCCCGGTGATAGATGGCAATGTTGGTGGATGCCTCCTCCAGGCTCATCTGGGAGGCGGGCTTTGCAAGGGGCCTGGATCCCGGGTCCATGAAGTACAGGGCCGAAGTGGCGGACATCCCGTAGCAGTGCCCTCCAGCGCCCATCTCCAGGCTCTTTTGCGAATAGTTCAAAAACTTCATGAAGGTCTGGGGAAAGAGCAGCCTCTGCATGGCCAGGAGGAAATTCGGATCGCTTTGCATGTTTCCAGTCACGGTGGCTAGGAGTCCCTCCACCATCTCCTCAGTCTCTCGGCCCTCGAAGCCGTAGTTGTCGAAGCGATAGGTATCATCGGTCCAACTGTAAGCCCTGTCGCCATTATGGGCATAGTAGATGTTGACGGTAATCGAGGCGTTGTTGTCCTCTTCATCACCATCCACTTCGCTCAGCATGAAGGCCTGGGCCTGCAGAACTGCCCCTTCAACGTTCTTACCCTCCAGGTCCCAGAATGTGGTCCCGGACCTGGTAGCCCCAGGGGGGATCTCGCCCACATAAGCCGGCTGGCCTATGGGCTGCAGCTCTTCGCCCTTCTTCAGGTACAGCTGCACACGAACGTCTTTGGCCTCAACTGTACCCATGTTCTCAACCTCTACTGCCACTGCCTGGCTGTCTGCAGAAATCTCCGTTGGCAGGAGATTGTTGTCCTTATGATATGAAAGGTGGATGCGATCTGGATCCAGATGGAGATTCGGTTTCTCAGGAGGTTTGATCTTGCTGACCTTGTCCAGCCACAGCCTGGCAAAGGCGGCAACGGTCCCTTCCGGAATCTTATTCACACAGCCAAGCTCGGAGATCCTGGCCACCATGTTCTCGAACTGGATGATATGGCCTTTACTGCTCGATGCTCCCCGGCCTTCCAGCCGCGGATCTCCCAGGCCGTTGTAGCCAGGAGTAAAGCTGGAGAAGTCCTCAGTGAAGGCGAAGTCCTGAAATTGCTCCTGGCAGAATGCTACCGCCTGCTCGGAGTTCTCAAAGACCGCTACGTAGAGCGAGAGATAGCCGCTGCAGTCCTCTGGCATGCCCTTGATGCCGACATCCTGTATCAGCTCCAGAAAGGAGGCGTTCTCTCTCTCCAGCCCTTTGCTGGTGGTGATGGCATAGCCGGTGCTGCTGGCCTGGGCGTTGATCTCGCCCTCAAACCGGAAGGGATCCACGAGGTCCACTGCCAGCAGAGCATAGTCGGCGGGATTTATCTCTTCCATCCAGCCCCCCGGAGATGGCGTTTCTGACGGATTTAAGTCCTCACCTGCAGCAACTGGAAAAAGTGCAGCCATGAGCAGCACATAAATGAGCAATCTCTTGCCGATCATATCCTCTCAACCATCCTCTTCAGATATTATTGAGAGTTAATCATGTCCTTATCGGTTATATAAACCTGGCCAGGCTTCCAGGCTTGCGACAGGTATCTTCCACTACCTTCCGGCAGATCCGCCTCGGCCACTGCACCATTATGTTAACTTCTTGCTTGCAGGCAGGCTGGACATAAATGACCTTGCCACCAGGGGATTGGCCATATAGGGGGGAAGTTCCATCTCCGCTATCACTTTTCGGCACAGTTCCATGGCATCGATCTCTGCAGGTGAGCCCATCCATTCTGTAGCTCTTAGAACGGCCTTGTGGATCTGCTGCAGATAATCCAGGCCCCGGTCCATAACTCGATAGGCATCGCTTCCCGAGCGAGGCTCATCCCAGGCCGCCAGAAGCTGCGTTATTCCGGCAATTCCCTTCAGCCTCTGGATGGATCGCAAGGACTCCGTAATATCCTGGTAGATGGGCATCTCTCCGGGGATGGGGATGGCATCGGAAGAGAAGAGAGCTTTCTCCTCCGCACACCAGAGGGATATGGAACCGGGGGAGTGGCCGGGGGTGTGAATCACCTCCAGGCCGATGCCGCCCAGATCGATAAGATCGCCGTCTTCTAAAATCCGGTCCACATTCACTGAGCCCGCCACCAGCGATTTGAATCCGGGAACGGGTCGCTCTTTTTCCTGTTTCTCGACATCCTCGATCCAGGCCTTCTCCGCAGCATGAGCGGCTACCCGGCAGCCGGTAAGGCTCTTGATCCTCTTCGCTGCCCCGATGTGATCGGGATGAGAGTGGGTGAGAATAATCTCTGATATCTCCTCCGGGCCGTGGTCGGTTTTGTTCAGATAATCCAGAATGATCCTCTCGGATGAGGCCACAGCGGAGTCGATGAGAGCTATCTTTTTGCCGTAGATGAGATAGCAATAGACGAATCTGAGAAGCTTCTGGCCGGAGGGGTCGGTTATCTGAAAAGGGATCTTTAAGGCGTGGATGCGGTCTGTTATCTTCATCTGGTCCCTCAATGAGGTCTTTCTTATGCCGGATATTTATTGCTTTGGTCTTCCGGTATAATGTACTTTGATGTTGGTTCCATTGCAGCACTTCTCAAATGCAATGTGCATCGGTTCAATGGGGCCCGCGTCTTCTCGGACATGAATATCTCAGACCGCCGTCGCACCCCTTTAGGAACGTTGGAATTTCACAATATTGTCCCAGGCCTTTAGGAATGTTGCATTTACATTAAGTCTTGTTTTTCATGTCGGGCTGGCTAGTATCCATATCACAAATCATAGCTTGACATGGATCTTGAAGTGGAATGCGGAGCCTGCGATCGGCACTATGAAAATGGCACACTCTCGGATCGAGAGATTTGGAAAGCATTTTAGGCCCAAGACCGTAGAGCTATACTTAAGTCAGAGCCGCGACATTGATGCAAAGCTATACATAACTATCAGCATAACATTAGAGCACATGAGCGAGATAGTCTTACAAGTGCCAGATGATGCCTTGCTGGCCCTAAAGATGTCCCCAGACGAGTTGGGAAAGGAACTAAAGTTAGCAGCTGCCATAAAGCTCTTTGAACTGGGAAAACTATCATCTGGGGCTGCAGCCAGACTGGCAGGCATACCACGAACGCTCTTCCTTGCCAGGCTGGCTTACTATGGCGTGGATACCTTCCGCTTGACAGAGGAAGACCTCAAGGCGGAGGCAGCTCTTGCCTGAAGTTATCTGCAATACATCGCCCTTGCAGTATCTGCATCAAATAGGTCAATTTAATAACAGATCTTGGGCCTGGCGAATCCCAGGTACTTATGCTGGCCCTCGAAATTTCTGGAAGTGTTGCACTTTTGGATGATGCCCTGGCTCGCCGTGTGGCCAATGCAAAGGGAATTCCCATTAGGGGCACGATAGGATTGCTTCTGGATGCGAAACATGCAGGCCACCTGACAGCGGTAAAACCTTCTCTCGATAGGCTCCAGGAGCTGGGTTTCCGCCTCGCTCAACAGACGCGAGATGATGTATTGAAGCTGGCTGGAGAATCATAGGGCTCTTGTGATCAATCCGACAATATCGGGCTACTTCTTCCAGCGTAGCCGCGAAAAGGACTATACTTCATTGATAATATTTGAGGGATTATAATCTCTCTCGTGGTTATATTGCATTCGGCAGTACTATTCCAATAGGGTGAGGTGATACTATTATGAGCCTGTTAAGCTGGATGTTGTCTCCACCTGTCTCCACCATATTCTTCGGGATGGGAGAAATTTGCCCACAAAATTGATAAAAACATTTATGTTTTTACTCAGCAAAGATTCTCCAGGCGGGCCCGGCTAAAAGCTTGAACTGCTTTTTCGAGGATCGAAAGATATCAGGATATCGGAATAGTTGAGTTCTGGAATACAGGCTGCGATCAAGGCTAATTCAGAACCACGCGAACCAATTTTTTTGTGGGCGCCGCGAGTCGGCCCTCCGGGCCTCCCGCGCTAATGCCCTGGCCCCCCTCAACGCCGGGGAGGCTTGGATACAATCGAGGTTGGCCGTTGATGGTATGAGATGTAACAATACGAATATTAATTGCATGTAGAATGCAGCTTGAAATTCATACTCAGGCCGAATGCATGCGTATTTTATAATTAGAATTGAATTCGCCAGGCGGGCAGGGACCACGTCTTTTCAGACATGGAAATTTTGAAATTGTTCTTGATCTATGAACAATTCTGTCGACATGCTGCAATAGCAAAGAATTCCGACTCAATCTCGATTGAATGATTGCCAGGCTATGTGCAATCTGCCGATAGACGATCCCAAACATAGGGATGGATTATTCGTAGTATCATCCATAAGATTTATAAATAATGAACATTTAATACGTCAAATGCCGTAAGATATATCGGCAGAGTGGGGGTGCGGGGCAGTGAGAGCTTTGCACCTGGGGTAATTGATTTCAGTCGCACTGTGGGTACGTACCTGAATGTGGAGGTATTTAAATGAAAGAAAGAATTGGGCGAGTGGGAGCTAAAGAAACTGGTAGAAAACTGCCAAAATTTGCAGTGAGAACCAGTTTTGCTCTTGCCGTAATAGCTTTTGCATTTTGCACCTGTGTTACGGCACAGGAAAATACATCAAATTATTGGATGGATAAGGGTATAGAGCTACTTATGGCAGGTTCTTATGCAAATGCAACGGAAACCTTTGACAAAGCCATTCAGATAGATCCAGGAAATTATGAAGCATGGCTGATGAAGGGACGTATCCTTACGTATCTGGGCAAGTATAACGAGGCCATTCAGGCCTATGATAAGGCCAGCGGCGTCAACATATCTGGCTCCAGTTCCGATGCCCAAGCCCCTGCCTTGATCGCCAAAGCATATACCTTCATGGCTATGGGCAGATATGAAGATGCTAAGGAAGTCTATGAGAAGATAACCAAGACGAATTTTACAGACGCCTACCTTGCCGATGGTTGGCGTGGCGAAGGTAATGCTTTGGCAAAACTTGGACAGTATAACGAATCTATTCAAGCCTTTGATAGAGCTATTGAGCTTAATTCAGAGAAGGCACCGTATGCCTGGACGAGCAAAGGCGATGTGCTTAGGGACATGGGAAGATACGATGAGGCCATCCAAGCCTACGATAATGCCCTGAAAATCTATCCAGAGTATGCTAATGCTGGTATCGCCCAGTCATGGAAGGGCAAGGGCGATGTGCTCAGCAAGCTCAACAAGCACAATGAGACGCTTAAAGCCTACGATTCTGCTGTCAAGGCCTACGATGAGGAAATCAAGGCATTTAAAATGGCTACGTCTCTCGACAAGGCGGTCTCGATAACCCTCAACCCGTATCCTCTGGATGCTGAGTTCTGGTATAACAGGGGCATTGCACTAAAGGCACTCGGTCGCACTTCTGAGTCAGAGGAAGCCTTCTCCATGGCCAAGGAGCAGGGACATGGCATCAATTGGGCCACGTCTTTTCAGACATGGAAATCCCTGACATACTCCCAGGGCTAAAGCACCTGGGGTTGCATCAATTGGGCCACGTCTTTTCAGACATGGAAATGTGATTGTCTCCGGTGAAGTCCTTGATTTCGATATGGCATCAATTGGGCCACGTCTTTTCAGACATGGAAATGATGAACTCCAAAAGTTGCTAACTGATGCCGACGTGCATCAATTGGGCCACGTCTTTTCAGACATGGAAATAACCATGAGTTGGTCAATCTCGCGTTCCACTGAGGCTGCATCAATTGGGCCACGTCTTTTCAGACATGGAAATAGGGTTCATTTTGGGCCTTTGCCCGCAATCGATATTTTCCTGAATTGCGAGCACCTCCCATTTTGACCTCAAAATACCTGTCTAATTTTTCTATTTAAAGGTCATTTTCAATATGCACAAGCTCTGCGAGCACCCCCCGGTGTCTCAAGGATAACTGAGGTGCTCGCAAAAGATGTTGCTAAATACCTTTTGCTTTATCCCCAATCATGGCCAAATCCATCCCTCTGCTGGATAGCCCCGGCCTGAGAAGGGAGCCTCATTTACAGAGCTTTTGAACACTCATTGTGCTCATTCTATTTACACTTTCTCATTAAATATCCCGGAATACCTATAAATATCCTCCACTCTTATACTATCACCATTGTCTATCCCCGCCGATCAAAAGCAGAAACGTCGTGGGGACAGAAAGCGCAATGGAGGAAGCGATGAAAAACGATATCTTGAAGCTCATCTTATGCATCATCATCTGCCAGGCTCTGGGCTCATCGGGCTCGGTCTTCACCAACATGTCGGTGAAAACCTGGTACCCCACCCTGGTCAAGCCCTGGTTCGCCCCGCCGGATGGGCTCATACCGGTGGTATGGACCATCCTCTTCACCCTGATGGGCATCGCCCTGTTCCTGGTCTGGCGAGAGGGCACGGACCGCCCGGAGGTGAAGACAGCGATATACATCTTTGCCGCCCAGTTCGTAGTTAACATCGCCTGGTCTGCCGCATTCTTCGGCATGAGATCCCCATCCAATGGATTGATAGTGATTGTGGTCCTCTGGCTGATGATACTGCTGACCATAATCAAGTTCTGGCGGGTCTCAAAGAACGCCGCCCTGCTGCTCGTCCCCTACATCCTCTGGGTGAGCTTTGCCATGGCTTTGAACTACAATATAATGGTGCTCAATCCATGAGCCGGGCCATAGAGATCATTTAGAGCGAGGCTTAAAAGCCATGACCGGTTAAAAAGTTTGGCTACTCGCCGTTTTTTGTGGGCATTGTGACTCAAATTTAAAACCACAAAGGCACAAAGACACAAAGGATTCTACCTCAATATGAAGATTAATCAGCGATATAAAGAGATATCTTTGTGCCTTTGTGTCTTTGTGGTTCATTTTTTGTGCTTATGTTTCTTTCACAGTCATCTTCTCAAAGCAGTCCAGGCATACCACCTTTCCATTGACCGTCCGGCCGCAGATCTCCATGAACCCCTCGCCGCACTCCTGGCACCGGAGAGTGGGATGAATCTCGGCCTTTCTGGGCGGCGGGATCTGGACAGTGCTCACGCTGAGCAGATCCAGATCAGGAGACTTGATGATCCTCTCGATCTCCCGACTCCTCATGACCTCAAACTCCTGCTTCTCCTCCTCCGATAGCTCTCCCTTGAAGTACCGCGCTCGGATCTCATCCATGCCATCCGACGTATCCCCCTTGAAGTAGATCCTGGTCGCCTGTCCATCATTTCTGGAGAAGAAGGTGAAGGCCTGCTTCCCATGATCCTTGAATATCAGATTGCCCTTGCCTGCGGTGCACCCCAGGATCTGCTGCACAGCATCCACGCTGCAGGATCTGTTCTCAGCAATGCACACCAATTCCTCATCCTCGGACCTGGGATAGTGCTCTTTGACGTACTTTGCTACCCTGTAGCCAATGGCCAACCCCGGACATAGATGTCCGTGAAACTCAACTGCCGCTTTCAAGTCGTCGTCCATAATTCCTCTTTATCGATATTTTGATTTTCATCATCAATTCGGCCAGAAATTCTGTCCCGTAACGATCCGTCCATCCGACCATTTATCTCCCCGGTCGCCCGACCATCAACCCGACCATCCACCGGATCGTCCTTCAGCGAGCCTCTCATCTCCATGTCAAATTCTCCGCAGGCGCTCTCTATCAGCCCTCGGGTATAAGGATGGCTGGCATTGGAGAGGATCTCATCTGTGCTCCCTTCCTCCACAATCCTGCCCTTTAGCAGCACAGCAATCCGGTCGCTTGCCTTCCTGGCCACCGCTATGTCATGGGTGACAAGCAGAATTCCCAGGCCCATCCTCTCCTGCAGATTCAATAGGAGCTTGAGGATCTTGGCCTGCACGCTCGGATCAAGCGCCGATGTGGGCTCATCGGCGATCAAGAGCTTTGGCCCCAGAGCCAGGGCCCTGGCGATCGCCACCCTCTGCACCTCTCCCCCGCTGAGCTGGTGAGGATATTTGGCCAGAAATCTATCAGTGACCGGAAGCTCTGCCTGTCTTATCACCTCCTTTGCCCTGGCCACCCTCTCCTCCGGGCTCCCCCTGCGCATCACATTCAGAGGCTCAAGAACTGCATCCAGGACCGTCATCCGGTGGCTGACCGACTCCTTGGGATTCTGAAAAATCATCTGCACCCGGCGGTAGAAGGCTGCATCCCTTTTTTCAATCTTTTGGCCCTCTAAGAAGACCTCGCCAGAGCTCTGCTGGCACAGGCCCATTATGGCCTTGGAGAGGGTGGTCTTCCCTGAGCCGCTCTCTCCCACCACGGCCAGAGTCTCTCCCTCATAAAGAACCAGGTCCACCCCAGATAGAGCAGAATAGGAGTCAAATGAGACCCCAAGGTCTCTGACCTCCAGCAGGGGAATAATTCCACCCCTGTGGCAGGCGACGAGCCTTCCCTTCACCTCCTGGAGGATAGGGACCTCGCTCTTGCAAATCTCTATCCTCTGAGTGCAGCGATCGTGAAACGGACAGCCTGCCAGGCCATGGCTCATCATTCCCGGAATGCCCTGCAGATCTTTAGCCCGGTTCATGGCCGGATAGGAGCGGATAAGGCCGCGGGTGTAGGGGTGAACGGGACTTCTCAGGATCTGAGAGGTATCCCCCATCTCCACAATCCTTCCGGCATAGAGGACCGCCAGCCGGTTAGAAAGCCTTTGCGCCAGGGAGATATCATGGGTGATAAGAAGGGACATTCTTTCGTGCAAAATCCCCTGGAGGAGGCGGATGATATCCATCTTGGTCATGGCGTCCAGGGATGCAGTAGGCTCGTCCAGTATTATAAGATCGGGATTATTGGCTAAAGCCATGGCGATGCAGATCCTCTGCTTCTCTCCCCCGCTTAGCTGGTGGGGATAGTAAGCAGCCTTCTCTTCGCTCAGCCCTACCGCCAGAAGGAGATGGTTCATCCTGAACTGAAGACTCCTCTGAACCTTCGTCTCCTGCCCTCTTTTCTGATGATTGGATATGACCTCTATGATCTGATCCCTCACCCGATGCACCGGATCCAAAGCGTCCTCGATATTCTGAAAGACCATGGACATCTCTCCACCGCGCAGCTGGCGGAGCTCATTTTCAGCGAGCTGGAATAGATCCCTGCCGTTAAGCAGCACCTCTCCCCTGGCCTCACCCTTAGAAAGAAGGCCCATAATGGAGAGCCCAAGGGTGCTCTTCCCCGCCCCAGACTCGCCTATGATGGCCAGGCAATCGCCTTTATCGATATCCAGATCTATCCCCCTGAGGATCTCCGTCCTCCCTATTGAGATCATAAGGTCTCTGATGCTCAGCATTCGCCAGCCTCCAAAAAGCCAACATCCCCATTATCAGGCTGCTCGGTCTCAATCTCGTGATCGAGACCACCCTCGTAATCGTTCCAGTGTTCATGCTCGTGTTCGTGCTCCTGCCCGTGCTCGTGCTCATGTCTGCACAGCCTGGGGTCCATGGCCGCCTCAATGCATACGCCTAAAAAGCTCAGGCCTACCAGAGTTAGAGATAATAGTATTCCTGTAGGAAGCAGCCACCATTTCCATACATCCAGATAGGTGAAGGCCAGCGCCTGATGCATCATCTTCCCCCAGCTGATGATCAATGGATCTGAGACGCCAAGAAATGCCAGCCCCGCCTCCATGAAAACCGCCCTCCTGGCATCCTGGATCATCATGGAAGCGATGATGGGAGAGATATCGGGAACTATATGATTTTTCAGAATATGCATCTGGTCTGCTCCAAAGGTCCGGGCGGCATAGATATGCATTCTTTCCTTTAAGGTGAGGACCTGGGAGCGCACTATTCTCGCTCCTCCCGGCCAGGAGAAGGCGGATATAAGCAAGATCAATAATGGCAGGCTTGGCCTGAAGTAGGCGGCAATCAGAATCATCACTATAATGGTGGGAAGGGAGATCATCACATCCACCACTCTCATCCAGAAGCGTTCATACAGCCCCCCCACAAGCGCTGATGAGGCTCCAATAAAGACGCTGAGTGAAGAGGCGAGCAAGGCTACAGATGCAGCCACCAAAAGAGAGGTCCTAGCCCCATAGAGCAATCTGGTCCAGATGTCCTGGCCTACCGAATCGGTGCCTAAAAGGTGATCCAATGAGGGAGGACTGAATATCCTGCCAGTGTACTCGCTTGGTGAATAGGGAGTGAGCAGGGGGGCGAAGACGGCCATGAACAGGATAAGGGCCAGCATCAGGATGCCCAAGAGCGCCATCTTATCATGCCTGATCTCATGGCGCAGGTCAATGTGCATATCTCACCCTCGGGTCCAGCCTCTGATAGATGCGATCGACAAATAGATTGGCTGTGAGGACGGTGACCGTAGCCAGTAGAAGTATTCCCTGGATGAGGGGATAGTCTCGCGCATCCAGAGCGGTTCTGAGCATCAGTCCCAGACCCGGATAGGAGAAGATTATCTCGATGAAAAGCGCCCCCGTTATCAGCTGGGGAATGCGCAGGCCAGTGGCGGTGGTCACCGGCAGGAGGGCGTTTCTTCCGGCATGAGAATAGCGCAGACATAGCTCAGAGCAGCCCTTGGCCCGGGCGGTGAGCATGAAGCCTTCCTTCAGTATGGTGACGACGGTGTTTCTGGTGAGAAGAAAGATGCCGCCCAGGTCCACTAGAACCAGAGCGGTCAGAGGGAGAGCGAGATGTCTCGCTATATCCACGACCAAAGGGAAGCCTTCCAGGCCAGAGTAAGGGGTAATGGCACCGGACAGGGGAAAGATGTTCAGGCTGACCCCGAATATGAGCAATAAGACGATTCCCAAGAAGAAGTCGGGAAGGCCGCCCAAAAGCATGAGCCCTGCAAGCAGCCCCCGGTCTATTCGCTCGCCTCGGCGGTATCCGGATTCAATTCCCAGGATCACCCCCATCGCCGTGGCTACTAGCAGTGAGAGGCCGACCAGGAGCAAAGTCCAGGGTAGAGCTCCCATGATGACCGAGGAGACCTCATCTTTATAGTAATAAGAGAAGCCGAGGTTTCCCTGCAGCAGGGCGAGTACATAAGCGACCATCTGCTCCGACCAGGATTTGTCCAGGGCGAAGAGTTCAATCAAATGTGCTTCCATCTGAGGGGTCATAGCCACCAGGGCTTCGTCTCCATAGATGGCCTGCAGAGGATCGCCGGGCATCATGCGGGGAAGAATGAAGTTGAGTGCAAATATGGTCAGCAGAGCTATCAGGTAGCTGAGAGCGCTACCCCCTCTTCTCGATCCTTCATTTTGCATCGGTCTAGATCACTCCGGTCAGGTCTCTCCTCACTTCACCCAGTCTTAGTCCTCTCATCTCTGGATCTGCCAGCCTACCTTAGCATCGGCAATGGAATCCATATCCGTGAAATAGGGCTTGATGTCCAGGAGTACCGATCCGTCCAGGGCGTCCATTCCCTTTACCGTGAGCCTGTTTCCTTCGACTTCCAGAAGCCGGACGATATCTATGGCAATCGGATTTGGCCTATTGGGAGAGCGGGTGGCAAACACCCCATGCACTCCCTTGCTTGTCGGCGGGGTGGCCAGGAGCCTCTCTCTGTCCCCCAGATGCAACCAGAACAAAACGAACAGGTGAGTGCACTGATCAATATCCTTCAAGCCTTCCTGGTATTCAGGAAAGACCTCGATCTGGCATATCTCCTCGGAGAGCCTGCCCTGACGAGGTATATCCTCTCTTCTCTTATAGGGGGTGTGGATCACTCCCAAAGGAATGAGAACCATAGGACTTATTTGTTCAGCCATTTAAACCATCGTTTGCGCTTTTTGTGTTAATAATCATGTATCATTTGCATTGATTGCTATCAGAAGAATGAATTGGGCTATCATTTAAGACTTTCGCGAGGAAAAGGCAGGTTTGATAAGGGGCAAAAAAGTATGCTGCGGCTTATCCTCCGCAGCCATACCCAATCCAGACCGCGATCATGATAATCAGACCATGATGATGAGCGGAGGTTGGGTACTCATATCCCAGAGTGGCTTATCTCATTTAAACGAAAGCCATCTTATTCAGAGCGATGGGAACTCCGCTTCCAACCCCACCATAGGTGAAGTAGAAGGATACCAGGTCGTTGGACGCCCAATAGCTGTCGGTGTAGTAGAGAGGCAGGGCAGGAAGATCCTCTGCTAAGAGCTGCTGAGCCAAATCGACCAGATCCGCCCTCTTGGCGGGATCCATCTCCTCCAGCTGATCATTCAGGACATCGTTCAGTTCCGAATTCCGATCATACCGGGCGCTGTTAAAGCTATTCATATCCAGCACCACCTTGTTCAGGATTGCCGGGTCGCCGCCCAGACCGCCGTGGCCGCTCAGGGCAAGGTCGAATTTCCATTCCATGACCAGGTTATCCAGTGTCTTGGAGTCAACGCTGCGCAGATTGATCTTGATGCCGGCATCCTCAAGATGCTTTTTGATCAACTCGCCCTGGCGCTCGGTATCAGCCGTGATCAGGAGCTCTATTCCATCCGGATAGCCCTCGATGGCATAGTACTGACCATTCTCATCCCTGGCATATCCCATTTCCTCCAGGAGCTGGGCCGCAGTTGCTGGTTGGTAAGAGTACTCCTTTTGGTCTGGATTGTACCATTCGTTATCCGAGGCGTAAAGCCCTGCGCATCCCTCCAGGCCGTAGCCTCTCAGGCCGGTCTGGACCAGATCCTCCCGATCGATGGCATAGTAAAGAGCCTGCCTGAATTTGACATTGGAGAAGGGCTCCTTTCTGTGGTTTACCATGATCTTGGCCACCCAGTCGTGACTGCCCTCTATAACGTTAAAGCCCTCATCCTTCAATCTGTCCGCCATCTCTCCAGGAACCGCGGCTGCATCCACATCTCCTTTTTCCAGGCTTGCCGATGCCATCTCCTGGCTCACTTTGACGAATCTTATCTCCTTTGTTCGGGGAGATCCCATATAATAATGCTCATTTGCCTCATAGAGGTAGCTGCCCTGGGCTTTGTCGTAATTCTTGAGCTTGTAGGGGCCGGTTCCGGTGAGGGCTTTTGAATCTGTGAAGCTGGCCGGATCGCTTACCCTCTCATAGATGTGCTGGGGAAGGATGGGCAGAGTTCCAGCCACCTGGTCCAGGAATGGGGCATATTCTCGGGAAAGGATGATCTTGACCGTCCTATCATCTATGACCTCAGCGGAATCTATAGTGCTCGAATCAACCCATTGATAGGGATGGTCTTTGATATAGTCCACTGTAAAGGCCACGTCCTGAGCGCTGAAAGGCTCCTGATCGTTCCAGGTCACCCCCTCGCGAAGATGGAAGAGGTAGGCCTTTTCATCTGGCAAATACTCCCAGCTCTCTGCCAGAGCAGGGACAAAACCGTCCTCATCCTTCCAGATTAGGGTGTCGAAGATCAGGCTCATTCGAATATAGCCCGGCCCGCGGGAGTAATGATTGTAGGGAGAGGGGTAGCCCCAATCCCCAGTGGAGTCGGCTATGGTGATAACCGGGACCATCTCATCATCAGCCCCCTGAGCGGTAGATAATATAAGCAGCGTCAGGGCCATAGCAGCTAAGGCAAAGCAGGATATTCGCCTGCTGCATATAGATTGGGCAATTGAATTCGTAATCCGTGCTAATTTCATTCAGAATTCTCCTATGATATAATAGTATGATAGCAGGTTTTAAGAACTTTTCCAATTAGAATTCCCATGAATGGTCCAGTCGATTGCATGATCCAGTCGATTGAAACCGTCATGACTGTCCGGGCACCTATAAGGCATGAAAATGGGTCGAGGTTGGGAGCATGCTTAAACGGAGCATGCTTAAACATTAATCGCATACATGAAAGGTTGCACCAACATGCGTGAGGCCTTTTTTATATCAATCGATAAAAATTCCGTCTGCAGAAGAGATAAAAAATATTAAAAAATAGAGCTAAAGAAGGTCGCCAAGGATCTTCATCCTAACTCTTTTTTGCCACTGGTAGCATATCACCGAGGGATTGGATGGTATTCATTACAGACGAGTTGGCGAGGTTTCTCGCTCCTTGGATGGTGGACCTGATCCTCTCCACATTATCATTGATCTCCGCGGAAAGGCGCAGGATCTCTTCATAGGTCTCATCAGTCTTATTCAAGAATGCCGATGCCTGAGCGGCGCTGGCTGCAGATGCTTTTGCCTCGGATTCCACCTTCTCCTGCATGGACTGAATTCTCAGCTCTCTTTCATTGATCTCTGCCAAAAGCTCTCTTGATTCATTGATCTCTACAAGTATACTTTTACTTTTATTGATCTCTGCCAGCAGCTTCCTGGCTTCGCTGTATATCACCAATGTCTCATTGCGCAAAATTCTCGCCTCTTCTCTAGCCGCTACAGCCTCCTCTCTGGCTGCTTGCGCCTCCGTCAGGATATACTTGGCCTGGTTTATCATTGAGCTGGTGCTAAGGGCCATGATGTGAGGTTTCTTGGGCGGGATAATGGCGGTAGAAGAATAATTGTAGTTTATGCTGGTTATCTTTGTTGCTGAACTGAGGTTTATGACCTGATCGCTCAATCCGCTGCCCAGATGAACAGGCTCCAGACGAACTGACTCAACTCCTACGGATTGCCAGGCCATCGCGATAAGTACCAAGACCGATGCAACTGTTCTCAGATTCATATTATGATCACCAAGCTTATATAAGTTTTTTCTAGTACATAAATATTTTTATTATTTGCATGTAATTAATAATTTGCCTTTTACATATCTAATTGAATCTTGATAGATATCGAAGAAAGTGGTTATCATGACACAGATTCATATAGTAATTATTTATTTTTTATAAGTCTTTCATTGAGCTATTATGATAAATCATAAATAAATTATTGATTCTGTAATCAAGGATTGCTAAAGTTATAATGAATAACAAATATTAGCAATTGATTAAGTCAGCTCAGAAGAGGAGGGTCCGGTCCTGGCAGTCTGACCGGAGCCTGACGACAGCCGGGCAATGGTATTGATGACAAAGTACCACTCTGTCGTTACTATACGATTGCATTCTATTTAGTAATAAACTTTTTGCTTCTAGTAGCAAAAGAGAATTAAAGCAACGAAGCCCCTATGTCAGAATCATGGTCAGTAGCGGATTACGATAGCAAGATGGCCAATTGCTGCTCGATTTCAGCAGATGAAAATCGCGATTTTCGCAGAGCAGCCAATTCTTCAAAGCTCGGAGAAAACTTTATATTCGATTATTGTCTTAAAGAAATCCGATCAATGCCGAAAATCGATTAATATGGGAGAAGAAACGAATAGCGGAAAGCGAGTCCCGGAAAATTGGGAGGAGAACGTGTACGGATTGGGTGTTGATATATCATCTGTGAATGTAATGGAGATTGGAGCAGAGGTTAGAATGAGATCCTGGGATATTCTCCCTGGCCCCAAACCAGCTCCACGGATGCCATGGAAAAAAAGGCCGCAGTTTCCCTGAAGACGGAAAAGTAAACCGAAGAATGTTTCAAATAGCTGGGAATAGAGGATCTGAGTACATTTTTTGCTCAGATCCGTCAGATGCTCCCCGATGGGATGGGAAAGTTATCTTTTGAATCGACAAACAATGCGCGAGCAATCCACACTGATTATCCTTCCGAACGGCATGCTGTTTGACAGTTGGTCCAACTTATTAATGCTGGTTTTCTGAATCTGGCAGGAAGAGGCGGACAAGAGGTTCCCATAGAATCATAAGGATCTATCATTCTTAATTACAATTAGTATTTTCTTCGATCTCCGATTAAATTTCGGCCTGCAGCTAGGGAATTATTTAAGTATTAGTTCTCAGGTAAATGGGTCACAAATGATGGTCATAACGCACCGATATAGCGATAAATATAACGAGGAGGATATGAGATGGCATTCTATACGTTAGGCCTCACCTTTGAACTTGTGATAATCCTGACAGTAATTGTGCTTGCTGTTTGGATATATGGTATATATTTTAACTTTAAGAAATGGGGCCTCGGATCCACCGGCTACCACGACCCGTTGCGCAGAAGCTTCTGGTTATTCCTTGCTACCTGGATTCATGAGGCATTTAAGGACGGCATTTGGGTATTTTTGAGGACAGTAGTGCTTGATGTTCTTCTTCTCAGGAGGACGCTGGCCAGGAGCCCGGTGCGATGGATCATGCATATGTCCATGTTTTATGGATTCCTGGCGCTGGCGGCACTCTCCGGCCTTGGACTTATGCTCGACATTGTGGAGCATTTCAATCTGGCTGGATATGCCCATGAGGCGGAGATTGTAAAGGAGATGATGGCTCTGCCCTTCGATATATTCGGATATCTTCTCTTATTCGGCGCTACCATTGCCATATCCAGAAGAATCCTGATAAAGTTCGTGAGGGATAACACCAGCGCATACGATGCCCTCTTGATCGGGGCAGTCTTCTTGATTACCATCACTGGATTTTATGCTGAATGGATGCGCGGCAACTCTTTCCTGGTCGGGAACATGTTTGAGTATCCCATCTATGCGCCCCACTTCGCATTGATTCACACCCTGCTCGCCCTCGGTCTCTTTGCCTTCATTTTGCCCTGGAGCAAGTACATCCATGTGATTGCCACACCGATGACCCTGATCGCCAACCGCGGAGGAGAGTAAAATGGCTGATAACAAAGAATCAAAGCCCTTATTGACGGGCTATATGATGTCCACTCAGCTCCTGGAGGTAGATGGTTGCAACAGATGCCAGGAGTGTATGAAGTGGTGTCCCACTTTCGCTGTAAGACCGGACCGCCCCGGCATCACTCCCATGTACAAGAACGCCCGCTGGAGAGAGCTGATGGCTAAAAGCCACAGCCTGCGCGCCAAGTTCTTCGGGGCTAAGCCGCTCAACGACGATGAGATGAAGGTCTTTACCGAGGACACATATAGCTGCACCACCTGCGGAGTATGCGGTACGGTCTGTGAAGCAGGAATCAAGACCGTAGAGCTTTGGGAGGCAATGAGACCCAACCTGGTGGCGAGAGGAGACGGTCCAGTGGGAAAGCAGTCCTTCTTCCCCAAGCTGGTTAAGGCAGACAGAAATCCCTATCAAGCCAAGCAAGAGGATAGGCTCTGCTGGGTTCCAAAGGATATCAAGGTACAGGAATCTGGAGATATAGTATACTTCGCAGGCTGCACTGCTGCATACCGCCAGCAGGCCCTGGGAGTGGCTACCGTTAGGATCCTGGACTACCTTGGCGTGCCCTTCGCGATGCTGGGCAAGGACGAGTGGTGCTGCGCCTCTGCCATGGTCAGAACCGGGCAGAGAGAGGTTATGGCCGAGCATGCTGTGCATAATGTTGATGCTCTAAAAGACGCAGGAGCAAAGAACGTCCTCTTCGCCTGCGCAGGCTGTCTCAGAAATGCCGCCATCGACTGGCCGCTGTGGTATGAAGGCTACATCCCCTATGAGACCATGCCTCTGTCCGTTTATCTCAGAGATAGGATTAGGAAGGGAGATGTGGATTATAAGATTCCATTGAACTATAGCGTAACATACCATGATCCCTGCCATAACGGCAGACATCTGATGCATCTCAAGGGAAAGGACTGGGCTTACGAGGCCTCTAGAGATTGCATCAAATCCATTCCGGGAGTGAAGTTCAGGGATATGGTACGAAATAGAGCCCTTCAGAGATGCTGCGGCGCAGGCGGCGGCGTCAAGGCAGGCATTCCCGATCTGGCCCTGGATTGTGCTAAGATGAGGGTCAAGGATGGAGAAGAGGTCGGAGCCGAGATCATAGCATCCACCTGTCCCTTCTGCAGAAGAAACATCATGGACGGCAGAAACGATGCCAAGTCCAGCATAAAGGTGCTGGATGTGGTGGAGCTGATGGCGGCATCCATGGGACTGGATATGACTATTCCTGAGAATCCCTATACCAAATTCCAGGAGCAGGATGTCCTGGTCTGTGGCCCGGCGGAGTGCAAGCTCGATACCGTGGAACGCAAGGAGCCGGGCAAGGATCTATTGCCCGAGGCTCACTGAAAATATCAGGATGCCCGGAGATCCGGGCATCTCTTTTTCACATTTTTTAAAATAAAACTATCTCTTCAGGGCATTATTCGAGGCACCGGCCGGTAAAGGCCCGGGGAAGAAGGTCTCGGGCGGTAGCAGTCAACGCATCTCCTTTGCAGTTGGCCATTATCACCAGGATATCCTCTCCGAACTCTATCAGGCTCTGCCGACAGATGCCGCAGGGTGATATGGGCTGGCAGCCATCTCCCACGATCGCTATCGCTTCGAACTCCATCTCCCCTGAGGCTATGGCTCGGGCCATCGCTGCCCTCTCTGCACAGATGCCTGCGCCGGTGGAGGCATTCTCGATGTTTCCGGCGGAATATATCTTTCCCTTTTTGGTGAGGAGAGCAGCGCCGACCTTGAAGTGAGAGTAAGGGGCATAGGCCCTGGCCATAGCCTGGCCGGCGCATTCGATCAGCTGGTCATACCCCCCGGAATAAGGACGGGGACCGATGCCCAGAGCGCCGATATACATGCATTCCAAAGGCGGAATGGTGGGGATCTCGCCCCAGGTCTCTTTGATGGGGACGCCAGAGTCTCTGATTATAGCTGCCGGAATTCCTTCATCTCCTTCTCCCATAACGATCTGAGCCGCAGATACCAGATTGTCGGCTATGGCTTTGCGGGTTATTTTGAGCTCTTTGCCGAAGAGATCCTTCTGCCCACGGGCGTCCTCCACTGCCTCCAGGCCGGCGCAGGCCAGGGCCACACCAACGCAGCCCAGCCGGAGAGGATGAGTTCTGCTATCTCCGATTATCACCCCGATCCTCTTCCCTTTCGCCATCCTCTTCCGGATGGCTATGGCAGATGCTTTTGGATCAGCGGGAAACAGGACCACATGTCCAGGCGGAGCATTGGAGTTGTCAATCCCGGCATTGGGAAAGAGAAATCCCTTGTTCAGGGTCAGGACCACACCAGGGATACCTCCCACGATCTCGTCCGACTCCCTGAGGATCAACTCCATCTCTCTGGGGTCCTTCCTATACCTACCGGCCAGAGACCTGGCCAGATCGCCAGGCTGGACGCTATCCAGATCGACTACCCTTCCCTCAGATGTGGCAACGATGCTCTCGGAGACCACCAGTATATCTCCATCCTGGAAGGCCTGACCTGACCTGTTCATTGCTTGCGTCAGAAAATCCACAAGATCGTCACCCGGCCTTACCAGGTCCGTTTTAATCCCCAAAACCTGCAATAGATCACCTGTAACGCTCTGGGCTTTCAATCAGCTCCAGAGATTCCTCTATGATGGCGGCCAGATGGCCGAGCCGGAAAGGCTGCCCTTTCAGGTTCCTGACCAGGCCAGATATTTGAGCATGAGTGCCAAGAATTAAAATCTCTTGCGGCCGCTTGTCGCAACGTAAAGCCAGCTTGGGAATGGCAGCATCCCCTCCCCGAGCGAGCATCTCCTGCTTGATTATCAGGGCTTCCATGCTGCTCAGTCCCCGCACCGCAATAAGCCGATAAGAGCCCTTGCGGGACAGGAGTCGGTGTGCGCCCTCGTCCACCTCTATCCGCTTCAGATACTCTGCCAGATCCATGCCCTGGCCGAGATAGCTCAAGACCTCGACCTCCAGATCGCTACCCTGGCCATCTCTCTGTCCATCCCACAATCCATCTATCTGGCCATCGGCATTTGCTTTCCTAACGCCATTTGAGATCACTGCTGGCCGGCCACGGATGGCTGTTGCCATTGCGATCCCCTCCAGGCTGGCGGATATATCGTGCGTTCGGACGATATGGGCTCCCTGATAAACCGCTATCGCTGTCGCGGCCAGGCTTCCGGCCAGTCTCTTTTCGGGCTCGGGGATCTTCAGGCTATCTCCGATGAAGGTCTTGCGGGATAAGGCGGCCATCACCGGCCGTCCGATGATACGCAACCGATCAAATCCGTCCAGTATAGCCAGATCCTGGGCAGCTGCCCTCTCAGGTACCCACTTGCCAATCCCCGGATCGATGG
>JGI11944J13513_1000978_pt1 | contig 24667 bp, 20 predicted proteins | sample TerdegcoTASludge_FD_13513 | JGI IMG/M metagenome (IMG submission 13513) | reverse complement strand
ATCAGCGCGTCGCTCCCCCCACGGGGAGTGACCGATTGAAATAAATAAACAAACGATAGAAACAAGTAAGGGCGGTTAAACCGCCCTTACTTGTTTCATGGCATGAATGTTATATGCAATTTCGGGATTAGAACACGCCCAACAGATTGAGTGCCAGGATCAACAAACCGGCTGATGCCACACGCTTTACTATCAATGGATTGACCTTTTTGGCGATCTTGGGCCCTATGTAACCGCCCAGAATGGCTGCAGGAAACATTACGAGAAAGAGCCACAGGTCGAAGTTGCCGAACTGATAGTGCCTGACGGAGCCCATCAGGGTATTGAAGAAGATGGCCAGAAGCGAGCTGCCCACCACGATATACATGGGAAGTCTCATGGCCACGGTCATCAAGGGCACCATGAAGGGGCCGCCTCCGAATCCGAACATGGACGACATGATGGCTATCAAAAAACCACCGATGCAACCTACAACAAGATTGGCCTCAAATTCCTGTCCCCAAAATTCTACTTTCATATTCTATCTCCTTTTTTTCTAAAGTGATTAGGCCTTGGCCTTTGCAGCCTCTTCAGCCCGTTTCTTGAATTCCTTCAAAATGGCCTGTTCTTTCTTGTTCTTTGCCAGATAGCCTGGAGTGGTCTGCCACACCATAAGGCCGGACAGGATAATGAGCACCCATCCAAACAGGAATTTGAATTGATCCAGTGTGATGAGCTCTGTCAGCTTGGGGCCGATGAAGCCGCCCACCAGCATGGCAATGCCTATGGCTATGCCTAGTTTCCAGTTGATGAATTTGATTTTAGAGTAGTTGGCTATGCCGGATGCCTGCGCAAAGAGGACGGTGGGCATGACGGTTCCTGCCACCACCGGATGCGGTATGGGGAAGAGGGAGATGAGTATTGGGTTCAATATGAAACCTCCACCTGCCCCCATGAGCACGCCGAATATGGAGATGACCAAGGTCAATAGGAACGGCCATATCAGATTGAGACTGGCACCTGCATTGCTAAAGTACATGTTAGGGAATGTAATGATGTTTTCAAAGGTGGCTGGCTCTGAACGCAGCTTTTTGTCAACTGCTGCTACGACCTTGTAGTTACCTGGGGCCAGCCCCTCACGGATCTTGAGTTTTGCCGTGAAGGTGCCATCGGGTTTTATATCTACATCAGCGCCCAGCAGCTTGTCCACACTTCTAAACCTGGATTTCAAGAGTTGCATGGAACGCTTGCTGTTTTCTTTTGCATCCATAGGCGGCAGGAGTTCCCCGCGTGAGCCGATGATACTGGCCAGGATGGTGGCCTTGTAGCGGTCTATTTTGATCTGTGCAGGGACTGAGTAGGCGGCATCCGCTCCGGTCTTCTTGAGGGCATCGGAGAAGGACCATTTCTTGCCCTCCTTCTTTACCTCTGCGATCTTGTCTTTCATTTCTTTTGGGGCAAAGATTTTGTAATAAGCCGGCATGTCTTCCGTGAGATACAGAATATAAGGGATCTTTCCTGTTTCCTTGTCCGGCTTCGAGTCAAAGAAATTGGCCTTGACCTTTTTGTCGGCAGACCAGACCTCAATATAGACCGGCTTGCCTGCAGGGGCCTTGCCTGTGACCGTTATCTCACCGCCGTTGTTCAGGCTGGTTTTGTCGATCTGAATGGTGACGGTTTCGGGTTTGGCCGCCTCTTGTGGAGCAGGGGCCTTTGTATCAGAGACCTGGGCTGTTTGGGCCTGCTGTTCGGCTGCAGGGGCCTGGGTTGAGGCGGGTTGGGCAGTGGAAGCTGCGTCCTGGGCCCAGACAGGGACCGTAAGGCACATGGACAGAATGAAACTCAGGAACATGGATTTGTTTTTTTTCATTACTCCCTCCGGTTATGAGTGTTTGAAATGGAAGTGTTATAACTGAGTTAAGATGACGGATTATCTTTCATTGTGTTTTTGTATGTTCGGCTCTTGCGGTTCATCACCCCCTTTTTTTGATTTTGACTAGGCAAGCCATTGTATCATATGCAAATTATACAGACAGTGCTATGCCGTGAATGGGTAGTGGTGCATCGGAATGTATGTCTGACGGTACTTCGAGCTTGTTGGTGTCGCGAGTTATGGCATAGGTGATGTTGTCAAGGAGTATGGTGAAATCAGCATCCTTGACCTGAATGTCTTTTGGTGCAGTTACCAATGTGCTGGAAAAATTGAGAATGCCTTTTACGCCGGCCCTGACAAAGGCATCGGCTGCCTGTTGGGTATGTTCGCTGTCAATGGCGATCACGCCCAGATCGATGGGATTGTTCTGCATGACTGTATCAAATTCATCTATGGAGTGGACTGTAAGTGAGTGAATGCGTTCACCGGCGTATCGGCCCGTTATGTCGAAGGCGGCGACGAGATTGTATCCGCGTTTTTCAAATTGTCTGTGCTGCAACATGGCGTATCCGATGTGATCCAGGCCGATCAGGGCCATATTCCAGCTCTTGCTGAGCCCCAGTATCTCCTGAATGCGCCGCATCAGCTTTTTTACCTCATAGCCCACACCCCTTACACCGAATTTACCGAAGTATGACAGGTCCTTTCTGAGCTGCGCAGAGTTGACGCGCGTGCCTTTGGCCAGTTCGGCCGAGGATACTGTGTGACAGCCTGCTCTGCAAAGCGTCTGGAGATAACGATAATAGAGTGTAAGCCGGAAAACGGTAGCCTTTGGAATTTTTGTTGTGTTCAATGTGCACCTCCTGTTTTTAGAGTGAACCTTGAAAAATTGCCCTTTCGACCGACAACTGTCTTTTCAAGGCCCCCCATATTATTTGAAAGATAACTGCAAAGGATATGCCATTGAACCTCACGAAAAAAACGGTTGTTTTGAATGGAATTTCACTTGGTTTGTATTGAAAAATACAAATTGAACGCTTCGAAAACCATAAATTGGTGCAACTAAAAAGTTGCATGCAACATCAATATATATATTTTCACTATTAGGTTCCTTGAAAATAAACCACTACTGTTTCACACGCTGTTTTTCCAACACAGGCGTAGGCCTAAGATTTTTCCAATTCACAGGCGATGGTTTTCAACATATCGAGAAGGTTCTGCTGAGCCGTGCCGCCATAGGATGTGCGTGATGCAACGGAACCCGCGTAGGTGAGCAGGGGAAAGATATCCTCTTCTATGAGCGGATGATGCGTCTTGAGATCGGTCAGGGTCATTTCAGCCAGGTCTTTTTTGTTTTCGATGCACCAGGCCACGATTCTGCCCACCACTTCATGGGCCTCTCTAAATGGCAGGCCTTTCCGAGTCAGATAATCGGCCAGATCCGTCGCTGTCAACAGGCCGCGGGGCAGGGATTGCTGAATGTGTTCCGGCCTTGGCCGCATGTGTTCCACCAGGGCTGCCATGACGGCCAGGGAGATGGTGACAGTGTCTATGGCATCGAAGAGGGCCTCTTTGTCCTCTTGAAGGTCGCGATTGTAGGTCATGGGCAGGCCCTTGAGAATGGTGAGCATGGCCATTAGATGGCCGAATACTCGACCGCTTTTGCCCCTGGTGAGCTCACAGACATCCGGGTTCTTCTTTTGGGGCATGATGCTGGAGCCCGTACAGAAGCCGTCCGGCAGCTCCACAAAGCCGAATTCACTGCTGTTCCAAAGGATGATATCCTCGGAAAGCCTGCTCAAATGCACCATGATCAGGCTGGCTGCCCCTAAAAATTCTACGATGAAGTCCCTGTCCGAGACGGCATCCATGCTGTTGCGGCTGACGGCCTCAAATCCCAGTTGTTCGGCTACGAAATGGCGGTCAATGGGAAAGCCGGTGCCGGCCAAGGCCGCACTGCCGAGGGGCAGGATATTTACCCGTTTTCTCACATCTGCCAGCCGCTCCCTGTCGCGTTTGAACATCTCGTAATACGCCAACATGTGGTGACCCCAGAGCACAGGTTGTGCCGGCTGAAGGTGTGTGTAGCCGGGCATGATGAGATTGGGGTATCTCTCCGCCTGATGGTACAGGCTGCGCTGCATGTCCGTCAGCAGAGCAGATATGCGGTCTATTTCGTCGCGCAGATACATTCGAACATCCGTGGCCACCTGATCGTTTCTGCTGCGGGCTGTGTGCAGGCGTTTGCCAGGCTCTCCTATGCGGTTGGCCAGCTCCCTTTCTATGTTCATGTGGACATCTTCCAGGGACTGTTTCCATTCAAAATTATTTTGCTCAATGTCATGCAGAATGGAGGTGAGGCCTTGAAGAATGGCATTCATCTCTGATTCTTTTAGAATGCCGACCCTGGCCAGCATACGGGCATGGGCAATACTGCCCTGAATGTCGTGCCTGTAAAGCCTGTTGTCGAATTCCACAGAGGATGTGAAACGTTCTACAATGGGCGCGGTCTGTTCCTTGAACCTGCCGCCCCATGGTTTTTTTGTGCTGTTTGAGGACATAAAATGGACTCCTTTCAACATTCCTACTCCCTGCCTGCCTATAGGTCGCACGCAGACAGGTATATGAGCATTTTCGCCCCTGTCTGCGTGCCCGTCTGCGTGCAACGCACAGGCAGGGACGGGCAACGCAGTTGTGAGCGAAAAGGCAATTTTTCGAGGTTCACTCAACTAAGCAGCGCCCGCAGCCCCCAGATGCTGAGGCCTTTTTCGTGTATGCCGGTTATGATGCGGGGCAGGTGCGTTTCGATGTCGTCCGGAGTCGCCCTGTCTGCCCTGCATAGAACGATATCCCCCGGCCTTATGCGCCGAAGCAGGGAGGATGTCTTTTGCAGGGCGTCGGCATTCACGGTGGACGGCATTTCAAAGGATATGGAGGGGTTGATTACGATAAGTCCCAACTCATCAGCGGTATTCAGCAGCCCGATGCCCTTGAAACCCATGGGCGGCAGAAGAAAGCGGGCCCGGTGCCCCTGCAGGTCATTGGCCAGATGGAGCGTGGGAAGAATGCGTTTTCGAAGCTCGGTCCGGTTTTTCAGCAGCAGTGGGCTGTAATCCTCGCCGTGTATGCCCAGTTCAAAGCCCAGAAGGGGGATGACCGCCCTGGTATTGGCACGGGTGAGCCGTCCTTCCAGAAAGAAGGTGGCCGGTGTGCCTGACCGCCTCAAAATGGAGGCGAGCTGTCTGGTGTTTTCATTGGGCGCCCTGTCGAAGATCAGGCTGACCGCATCCCTGGTCCTTTTGCCGTGGTTGATGACGCGGCCGAACAGAGTGGCTTGGGGGCAGAGGGTCTCGTATAGGGCGAAGGCGGCCATGCCGGTGCCGGCAGCCAGAAGGAGTTTTGCCGGAAATGAAAGTTTTGTCATCTTTTTCTCTCCGCTACAAAGTTGGCGATGCGAGTGAGTTGCTGCCGGATGGGACTGTCTTCAAAGATACCGAGCCCTTCTACGGCCTTTTGAATGAATTCATGCGCCTTGTTCATGGTGTATGCCAAGGCGCCGCTCTCCTGAATGATTTTTTGAATGCGTAGCAGGCTGTCGGTGGAAAGGTCTTTTTGAGCCAGCGTTGAGATCAGCCAGGTCTTGTCATCGGCATTCGCCATTTGCAGTGCGGCGGCCAAAGGCAGTGTGAGTTTGCCCTCACTCAGGTCTGTCCCAATGCCCTTGCCCGCTTCTTTTGGGTCTGCGGTGTAGTCCAGGGCGTCGTCGATGATCTGAAATGCGATGCCGAGAAAATGACCGTAGTTCCGTGCTGCTGCAACCTGTGTCGAAGCAGCGTCGGCCAGCAGGGCGCCTATTTTACATGAGGCGGCTATGAGAGATGCTGTCTTGTATTCCACTATCTGCAGATAGGCATCTTCGTCGAAGGAGGTGTTTCCGATGCGCTGAAGCTGAAGTATCTCTCCTTCCGCCATGCGGGCCACTGTTTCTGAAATGGCCTGGGCAATGGTGACCCTCCCAAAACTGCTGGCCAGATGAATGGCGCGGGCATAGAGAAAATCACCGGCCAGGATGGTGGCCTTGTTCCCCCATATCCTGTATGCAGCGGGTTTCCCGCGTCTGAATTCTCCGCCGTCTATGACATCGTCATGCAGGAGGCTGGCTGCGTGCAGGTATTCGGGTGTGACGGACAGGTCGTAGAGCTCCTGAGTGTCAAGGCCGCAGAGCCTGCCGAACAGTACGGTCAGCAATGGACGTATGCGTTTACCTCCAGCGAACAGGATGTGCCCGCAGATATCGTTCACCAGGGGCAGATGGGATTGGAAGTGCCTTGTCATGGCATCCGCTATGCGATTAAATTCAATGTCGAATTGTGATAATATGTCGGCCATGTTTTTAAAACCGGACTTTATGGATTTAGATTCTTTATGAAATACCATAACCGAGGCAAAAAGGCTATAATTTAGAGATATGATGCAGGAAGATGCCGCACAGAATAGCCGTTTGACCCCCATGTTGAGGCAGTTCAGGGAAGTAAAGGCGCAATACCCTGATGCCATCGTTTTTTTCCGCATGGGAGATTTTTTTGAGATGTTCTTTCAGGATGCGGAAGAGGCCGCCAGTATCCTGGAGATCACCCTGACCTCACGGGACAAAAACAAGGAAAACGCCGTGCCCATGTGCGGTGTGCCCGTTGCCGCGGCAGATGCCTATTTGGCCAAACTGGTGCAGGCAGGCAGGCGTGTTGCGGTATGCGACCAGGTGGAGGACCCCCGAACAGCCAAGGGGCTTGTGCGCAGGGAGGTGGTGCGGGTGGTCAGCCCAGGTCTGGTGACCGCCGATACATGTCTTTCCGCCAAGGAGAACAATTTTATAGCAGCGGTTTCCCAGGGGCCTATGGGTCAGCCCTTCGGCCTGGCATTTCTGGATCTGTCCACGGGTGAATTCCGTATAGCCGAGCTGAAGGAATCCCAGGCCTTGCTTGCCGAGATATTTCGTATAGAGCCCTCCGAACTGCTGCTGCCCATGTTCTTGAAGGGTTCTCAGGTGGTGCTGTCCATTCAACAGGTCTTGCCTCGAGTCTTTCTGAGTTTTCGGCCTGATGAATTTTTCGATGTAAAACGCGGGCTAAAGGAGATATTGTCTCATTTCCGCATAGTTGATCTTCAGGGGCTTGGACTTCAGGGGATGAGGGAAGGTGTCGGGGCGGGGGCAGGCCTTCTGGCCTATGTCATGGAGACACAGAAGGGCCTTGCAGACCATCTGAAGCCCCCTGTCCTGCACAGTGTGCACAATTTTTTATTCATAGACGAGGCTGCAAAGCGCAATCTGGAACTGGTGCGCAATTGCCTGGATGGAGGCAGGTCAGGCACGCTTCTCGATGTGTTGGACAAGACCATGACCCCCATGGGAGGCAGGCTTCTGAGACAGTGGGTGCTCTATCCGTTGCAGGAGATCAAGGCCATTGAGGCCAGATCTCATGCGATTTCTACGCTTAGGGAACACAGCGCCATCCTCGATGATCTGCGGAGGTTATTGAAGGGCGTTTACGACCTGGAACGCCTGATGTCCAGAATCTCTATGGCGACTGCCGGCGGCCGGGACCTGCTTGCCTTCAAACAGTCCATAGGCATTCTGCCGGAGCTGAAGTCATTGGTACATTCGCTGAGGGAGAAGGCGTCAAATCCGTCTATCTTCCAGCAGATACTGTGCTCAGTGCATGATGTGTCACATCTTTTTGAGCTGTTGGAGAAGGGGATAAGAGAGGACTGCCCTGCAACCCTTCGGGATGGCGGCGTGATAAAAGACGGTTATAGCCCGGAATTGGACGAACTCTTTTCCATTCAGCGGAATGCAAGGGGGCTTTTGGCTGAATTGGAGCGTGCGGAACGGGAACGCACCGGTATTTCTGCGCTTAAAGTGGGCTACAATCGGGTTTTCGGCTACTATATCGAGGTCTCCAGGGCCAATTCTTCCAGGATACCGGCTGATTATCAGCGCAAGCAGACACTGGTGAACGGTGAAAGATATATCACTCAGGAGCTCAAGGGGCTTGAGGACAGGATACTCGGGGCTGAGGAGCGCCGGCTGGAACTGGAGACAGCGCTCTTTGAGGAGATTCGCATGCGTATAGCCGCTGACACTCAAAAGATATTGGAGATCGCTTCGGCGGTGGCTGTCCTGGATTGTCTGTGTTCGCTGGCGCGCGTGGCCGAGGACAATGGCTATATCTGCCCTGTGGTGCGAGAGGGGCAGGCCATCGTAATAAGGGAAGGCAGACACCCTGTGGTGGAACAGTCCCTGCCGCAAGGTGCATTTGTGCCCAATGACCTGTCCATAGGCGCGGAAAACGCCAGAATGATACTGTTGACAGGGCCCAATATGGCGGGCAAGTCCACCGTGTTGCGTCAGACCGCCCTGCTTGCGCTGATGGCACAGATGGGGGGCCATGTGCCTGCAAGACAGGCCGAGTTCGGCGTGGTTGACCGCATTTTTTCTCGAGTCGGTGCCACTGATTATCTTTTTAGGGGCCAGAGCACTTTTATGGTTGAAATGATAGAGGCAGCCAATATATTGAACAATGCTACGGAGCGCAGTCTGGTTATCCTCGATGAAATCGGCAGAGGGACGAGCACCTACGATGGCTTGTCCATTGCGTGGGCCATGGCGGAATCCCTGCTCAATAAGGCTGGGAAAGGGGTCAAGACCCTGTTCGCCACGCATTATTATGAGATGACCGCCCTTGCGAACTGGTATGCCGGAGTGCAGAACTGGCATGTGGCCGTGGAGGAATGGCAGGGCGAGATCGTGTTTCTGCATCGTTTGCAGGCAGGTCCGGCGCAACGCAGTTACGGCATTCAGGTGGCAGCCCTGGCTGGTGTGCCCAGGGATGTGATAGAACGGGCCATGGAGTTGTTGGATTGGCTGGAATCTGGTAAATCCAAAGAAAAAGCCCATATGCCCTGTCCTGTGACAGGTACTGGTTCAGCCCAGGCCCCTGCGGTTGTTCAGGGCAGGAAAAGAAGCGGGCAGAAAAGAAGTCCGATAGGTGTTCAGGCGGTGTTGCCGCTGGATGCAGGAGAGTTCTTGAAAAAGAGGCTGAGCGAAGTGGACATCAACCAGATCACCCCCATAGATGCCTTGAATCTTCTGGCTGAGTTGAAAAAACTGATGGATTGAAAGTGAAATACAGATTTTTTAAATATATCACCCTGCTTGCTGTCCTGGGTCTTTTTTGTGCAGGGCCTTTGGTGTCTTCGAGCCTTGCGGCGTCGAAGTCCGTGGCCGGCGGCCATGCTGTATCGCAGCAAGGGTCCAAGACGCATACGCCTGCTGTGCAAGGCGGTCATTCTGCCGTTGCCTCCGATGCCAGGACTGCATATGCACAGGCAAAAAAACATTACGACTCCCTGAACAACGACTCGAAACTCCGCAAAAACAAGGCCGCATGGGAGGATGTCATTTCACAATTCAGAAAGGTTTATCTGACGTTTCCTGAAGATGCCGAGACAGCACCCAAGTCGCTCTGGATGCTGGGGAGGTGTTACGAGGAGATGTATGGGTGGACAGGTCAGAAATCGCTGCTGGACGAGGCCGTTACGCGCTACTCCACGCTGACAGAGAAATTCCCCGGCAATTTACTGGCGGATGACGCCCTGATGGCCGTCGCCAGGATCTATGTGCTTAAAGATGACAAGGGCGGTGCCATAGATATCTGGCGTCGTGTTGTCATTGAGTATCCTGATGGAGACATGGTCAACCGGGCGAAGGAACAGCTGAAGGCCCATTCTGTTTCGCTGGATACGTTGCAAACCGGGGGTGCAAGGGCTAAAAATGCACCGCCGCTCGTCAGTGGCGGTGTTCAGGGCTCAGGGGAGAAGGCTGTAACCCCTGCGAATGTTGCCGATCGCATTCCTTCGGACGGGCCTGCGACGGATGCCGCAAGTACAGGTGTAGCCCAGCCGGCTTCGGGGGTGGCCGGAAGTACAAATGGAATAAAAGAGGTGGAGGATGTCAGATATTGGTCTGTCTCGGATTATACACGAGTGGTTATCGCCGCGAGCGGCCCTGTTTCATTCAAGGAGGGCTGGCTGCCTGGAGACGATGGCAAGGGGCTGCCGAGGCGTTTTTATCTGGATATCTCTCCTGCCCATAAGTCCAAAAAATTAAAGGACCTGACGGTCAAGACAGGTTTTTTGAAGGGTGTGCGAATCGGGCAATTTGATTCCAAAACCGTTCGCGTGGTCTGTGACCTGGGCAGCAGCAACGATGTCAAGGCATTTTATCTGGAGGACCCGTTTCGAGTCATCATAGATGCCTTTGGGGATAGCTACAAGACGCCGAGACCTTGTGTGATACCTGCTGCAAAGGAAAAGGCTGCTGAGGCCAGGTCACTCGACCGGTTGCCTGCTCCAAAGATGGAGACTGCCCAGCAACCCATGGTTTCCCGGGAAGAAGGGCCGGAAAAACACGCAAAGGAGGTCAGGGAAGATGTAATCCCTCAAAAGGGGCATGTCCCTGAGCCTCATGAAGAGCAGTTGGCTGCCAGGAATCAAAAGATGGCCATGCTGAAAGGCAAGCCCTCCCTGGCCAGACAGTTGGGTCTCTGTGTGCGGCGCATAGTGGTGGACCCCGGTCATGGCGGCAAGGACCCGGGCGCCATCGGGCCCAGTGGTCTCAAGGAAAAGGATGTGACCCTCAAGTTGGCCAAGAAGGTGGCGGCCCGTCTCAGGGAGGAACTGGGCGCCGAGGTCATTCTGACCAGGGACAGGGATGTCTTTGTGCCCCTGGAGCAGAGGACTGCCATTGCCAATGCACAGAAGGCGGATCTCTTCGTCTCCATTCATACAAATGCGGCGCCTTCCTCCAGACTGCGCGGCATCGAGACATACTATCTGAATTTTGCAGTGGACGAACACGCCATGCGAGTGGCTGCGCTGGAAAACGCCAGCTCTTCCAGGCGCATGGGCGATCTTTCCGGTATCCTGAACCAGATATTGAAAAATACCAAGGTGGATGAGTCCTCCCGTTTGGCCAGGGCCGTACAGGACGCCCTGACCCAGTCTATTCGTGGAAATGGAGGAAAGGATCTGGGGGTCAAACAGGCGCCGTTTTTTGTGCTGATAGGCGCGAAAATGCCTTCTGTTTTGGTGGAAACCTCCTTTATCAGCAACGACGAAGAGGAAAAAATGCTCAAGGACAATGCGTATCTGGACCAACTCAGCAGTGGTATTGTGTCAGGACTCAGACATTATATGAAAGATATGGGCATGAATGCGGGTGGTGGTTAAAATGCTCTTGATTTTTTTAAAAACGGTGCTTTAATTGCGCTTTAATCGTTCCATGGTGGAGCGATTTTATTTCATTGTATTTTAAACAAGGAGGCGTTTTTTATGAATTCAGTCAAGACAAAATTGATCCTCGTGGGTCTGTTGACTGTTGGGATGGTTGTCGGTTCCATGTCTGGTTGTGCCAAGAAGCCTGTTGAGTCCAAGCCAGCCGCTCCTACAGTGAGCGCAGCTCCGGCCCCACCACCGCCTGCTCCAAGCAGGACCGATATGGGTGAGGGTATCCGTATGCCGGATGCCATTTCCGAGGGTAGAACCAGCGCGCCCATGCTGCCAATTTACTTTGATTTCGACAAGTATAATGTTCGCGCAGACATGAAGGCCAGAATGCAGACGGATGCCAAGTTCCTCGCCGATAATCCTCAGGTGAGAATCGAGATTCAGGGCAACTGCGATGAGCGCGGCACCAACGAGTACAACCTGGGTCTGGGTGAGAGAAGGGCGAAGGCAGCCAAAGATTATCTAAGCAAGATGGGCATTGCCCCCAACAGAATGGATGTGGTGAGCCTTGGTAAGGAGCAGCCGTTGGATCCCGGTCACAATGAGGCCGCATGGGCCAAGAATCGCCGTGACGACTTTGTAATCGTAAAGAAGTAATTCCGGCTGTCAATTATATTTTTATATTTTCGGCATATTCCTGTTGATTGCCGGTGGTTATTTTTGAGAAGCGCCATGTGGTGCCAATACCTTCGTGGCGCTTTTCTTTCAAGAAGGGGTAACAATATGAGGTTGTTCGCTTTATTGATGGGGGCGTTGCTGTTTGCCGTTTCGTTTGGTGTTGTTTGCGAGACCCAGGCCGCTGACGGTCAGGCCAAGATCGCTGTTATAAATATGCGTAAGGTCGTCAGGCAGTCCAAGGCCGGCCAGAAGGCCACAGAGGAATTGAACAGAAAATTCGAAACGCTCCAACGGACATTGCAGACCAAACAGGATGCCATCAAGGCATTCAAGGATGATGCAGAGAAAAAGGCCCCTCTTATGAGCGAAGAGGCGAAGGCAGACAAAGAGCGTGAGTACAGAAAGCTTCTGCGGGAGTTCAAAGAGCAGAGCGATGACGCACAGTTCGAGATGCGTCAGGCCGAGGCAAAGATCATGGAGCCCATACTCAAGGTCCTGGAGAACATCATCAACCGTATCGGTGAGACCAATGGTTACACCATGATATTGGAGCACGATATGCCAGGCATGTATTATGTGGCGCCTACTGTGGATATAACCGATGCGGTTATCAAGGCCTATGACGAAGATGCTTCAAAGTCAAGCGGTGGCGCTCCGGCCCGGAGTGGTAAGTAGCAAGACTTTTTGTCCTCTTTGTGTTTTGTTTTTCGCCCATAGGCAGGCTTGATTGCGCTTGCCCATGGGTTTTTTTATGGGGTTACCTGCTGGGATAATTTTTTGAAGGCGTTTTTGCGCCGCATGTTTTTGAAGGGCTGTCAAACAGATTTCTATTTTAAGGAGCAAGGCATGATTCGCGTGGATATGGAACAACAGGTCAATTTGACTTCTGAACAACTGGCAGGGTTTCAGGAGATGTGGAAGAGGTGTGCGACCCGTATTCTGCTTTCCACGAGTCTTGCTGCAAGTGGTCATCCGGGTGGTTCCCTTTCGTCTCTGCACAGTCTGCTGGTGTTGTATGCGGTGATGAGGCATAGACCCGATATGCCTGACTGGGAGGACAGGGACAGACTGGTCATGAGTATCGGCCATGTCTCTCCAGCGGTTTATAGCGTGTTGGTAGAGCACGGATATCTTTCAGAGGAACAATTTCTGACGGAGTTCAGAAGGGCTGGCTCTTCCTGCGCTGGTCATGTGGAGATGGCTGTGCCTGGTGTGGAATGGAACACCGGCAATCTTGGCCAGGGGCTTTCCGTGGGGACAGGTTTTGCTGCCGCCGCTCAGCTTGCAGGCAAGGACTGTAAGACCATAGTCTTTATGGGAGACGGAGAACAACAGAAGGGCCAGATAGCCGAGGCCCGCAGGTTTGCCTCCAAATACGGCCAGAAGAACCTTTTGGCCATAGTGGACAGAAACCACCTGCAGATAGGTGGAGTCACAGAAGACGTGATGCCTGTGCGTGTGCAGGAGGAGTATCAGGCTGCGGGCTGGAATGTGGTCTATGTGCCTGATGGCAATGACTTTCAACTGGTTTACAGGGGTCTTAGGCGGGCCTGGTATCGGGATTATCTGGAGCCGGGGCGTCCCACTCTGGTGGTTATGCGAACCACCATGGGTAAGGGCATATCCTTTATGGAGGACAAGGCCAAATATCATGGTTCCACGCTGCCGAAGGATGCCCTTGCCGCTGCCCTGCAAGAGATAGGTGTGGATGCCGGTCTGTTCGATACCTGGAAGGCAAGGCGGGATGGCCATGTGGTCGTGCCTTCCCATCGGGAGTTGCATGCGCCATATCCGGAGATCGAGACTGGAGAACCTGTGCTTTATGGAGCCGATGTAAAGACCGACTGCCGTTCCGCATATGGCAATGCCCTAAAGGACCTGGCTGCCTTGAACAATCTGCCAGGCAGGCCGCCCAAGGTGGTGGGAGTGAGTTGTGATCTGGAGGGCTCTGTGAAGATGGATGGCCTGAGAAAGGTCTCGCCTCATGCCTTTATTGAATGCGGTATTCAGGAACACCATGCAGCAGTCCTGGCCGGTGCCCTGAGCCGGTGCGGCATCTCCACATTCTTCAGCACATTCGGCGTGTTTGCCGTGGCAGAGGTCTATAACCAGCAGCGTTTGAACGACCTGAATCAGACGAATGTCAAGGTGGTGGCCACACATCTGGGCCTGGATGTGGGAGAGGACGGCCCCACGCACCAGAGCATTGATTATTTAGGCCTGCTGAACAACCTCTTGGGTTTTTCCATCTTCATGCCTGCGGATGCCAATCAGACCGACCACATCATCCGTTATGCAGCTCGACAGCCAGGCAACATGTTTGTGGGTATGGGACGCTCCAAGTTTCCAACCATCCTGAATGAAAATGGCGAGCCTTTTTACGGCAAAGACTATGTGTTTCAGCCAGGCAAGGCGGAGTTGTTACGGCAGGGAGAACACGCCAGCATTCTCAGCTATGGCTCCATTCTCTTTGAGGTCTTGAAGGCCGAGGCCTTGTTGCGGAAACAGGGTGTGCGGGTTGATGTCCTAAACATGGCCTCCATAAGGCCCATGGATGTAAATGCCGTGTTGAACGCAGCTCGCAAGGGGCCTGTCATAACAGTGGAGGACCACCTTGCTCTGACGGGCTTAGGTGCCATGGTGGCCCGCATCCTGGTGCAGCACAATGTCTCTCAGAGGTGCCTGATGCTGGGTGTCACTCGATATGGTTCCTCAGGTGCGCCCATTGACCTCTATAGAGAGCAGGGCCTGCATGCAGAGGGGATCGCAGAGGCTGTTCAGAACCTGATCAAATAGTATCTGATCCAGATATAGAGCGCAGATATTGCCACGGACAAAATGGTGATGGGCACGCCATAGGCCATAAATCTCAAAAATGAAATGGGCCTTCCGGCCTTTTCGGCAAACCCCACCACTATCACATTGGCGGAGGCGCCTATGGCCGTAGCGTTTCCGCCCAGACACGCCCCAAGCGCCAGGGACCACCAGATGGGCATGAGTTCTGCGTGTTGCAGTAGTTGCAACCCTGTTTCATGGGGCCAGATCTGCTGGGCCATGTCTATGATCAAGGGGTTCATGGTGGCCACATAGGGGATGTTATCCACTATGGCCGAGGCAACGGCTGAAAACCACAGCACCAACATGGAGGTGGCAAAGAGATTTCCCTGTGTGAGTCGCAACATCTGGGAGGAAAGCCAGCTAATAAGCCCCACCTTCACCACCGCACCCACCATCACAAACAGTCCGATAAAAAAGAAGATGGTAGGCCACTCCACTTCAGCCAGCAGGTGGTGGGGGTCTTGAGTTTTAGACAGCAAAAGCAGAAGTCCTGCGCCGAAAAGGGCTATTGTGGCTGGTTCCAGGTGTAGAGTGGAGTGCAAGGTAAAGCCTATCAGCACCAGCACCAGAACAGACATGGCCTTTTTGAGCAGGATTGAGTCCTTTATGGCGGCCTTTTCATTCATTTTCAGTATCTTTTGCTGTAGTTCCTGTGTGGTGACCAGGCGTCTTCCCCAGATGAGCTTTATGGCTGCGATGTAGCAGGCCATTATTATAATGACCACCGGTGTCAGGTGATAAATAAATGCCAGAAAGTCCAATCGGGCCTTGGATGCGATCATGATATTGGGTGGATCGCCTATCAAAGTGGCCGTGCCGCCGATATTGGAGGCCAGGGCGCAGGAGATGAGGTAGGGCACAGGGTCCACATTCAAGGCATCGGCAATGAGCAGGGTGACAGGTGTGATGAGCAAGACCGTGGTGACATTGTCCAAAAAGGCGCTCAGGACCGCAGTGATGATGGAAAATACCACCAAGATTCTAAAAGGTTCGGCCCGTGCAAACTTGGCGCTTTTGATGGCGATATATTCAAAGATGCCAGTGGGTCGTAGAATGTTTATGATGAGCATCATGGAGATGAGCAGAAAGATGACATTCCAGTCGATCCCCAGCTCCTCCATGTGAAAGGCCTCGTGTTGGTCTAAAATGCCCAGGACCAGCACCGCGCCGGCACCGAAGACGGCCACAATGGTCTTGTGAATGCGTTCGGAGATGATGAGGCCATAGGCCGAAAGAAATATCAGCGTTGCGGCCCAGAATGAAAAAGACGATGACTCCATTGTGGTCATTGAATCCAATTTCAGTCCCTTTAATTCAGCATGGCCTTTGTGATCACGAAGAAGACATCCCTTTCGTAGATCATGCCAGTGAGCCTGCCTTCCTCTGTAATCACTGGAAGCCTTTTGATGTTGTGTTTGAGCATGCGGTCGATACACTCCATCAGAGGCGCGTCGGCAGGCACTGTGATCACCTCTTTGCTCATGATCTCCCCGACCTTTCGTTGGGATGACCGTTTGGCGATGTCCTCCAGCATGCCATCCCAGGTGAAGTCGCCCAGGTCCATCATGGTCATATAAAAGGGGAAGACCGCCTTTAGGATGTCCCGCATGGAGAGCATGCCTATGATTCGGCTGTCTGCGTCCAAGACAGGCAGGCCCTTGACGCCCACGCCTGCCTCGCCTCTGCGGGCGGTTTTGAGCAGAATCACCGCCTCTTTCAGTGTGTTTTCAGGGGTGAGGAAGTCCTGAACTGGTATCATGATGTCCTTTGCACGCATATTCTCCTCTAAAGGGGCTGTCCATGCAGATTGGGCATGGACATGAACTGGTATCGTGTTGAAAAATCAGCCTTAAAGGATACTCCATTTTTTATGGCGTGCAAACAGCTCAACACCTGCAAAATCCGTGAGCATTTGTCATGAACATAGGAAAATTAGTCCTAATATCCAAATGAGTAGGGGCAGGCCCCTGTGCCTGCCCCTCTATTCCCAGGCCAAGGCCCCTGTGCCTGCCCCTCTATTCTCACAATAGGTATCAATGCCCACCTACTGCCAAAAGCCCGCTGGCGGCCAGGGCCAATATCAGCACCTCGGCTACGCACATGATGGCATAGGCCTTATCGCCCTTCTTGAGCAGGGTTGGAATGATGGCTGCATAGCAGAAGATAGTTATGCCGGCCAGCAGGGCTATTCCCAGGAAGTTCATAAAGTCTGATTTATGTAAAAGGGTAGCCCATGCCCACCCAGTGGGTGGATGTGGCAGATGCAGGGCATTTTGATTGATGGCCTCCAGATAGGTATGTGAGTCCATGCTCCAGTACTTGGCGATCTCGCTCAGCGGCACTGCTGGCGAGACGATACCAAACACATAGATGGCAAAGGTGATGAACAGAAGCCCTATACCTGCGTACATGCCCTTTTCCAGGAGCGCTGCATAGAGCATCTGCTCTTCCGAGGCCTCTTTGGTTACGCAGCTGCATTTAGAGTCAGTCATGATTTGTTACTCCTTTCTGTTATGGTCAGATTAAAAGAAAAACGGCAGGCCGAGGCCCTTGGTGATGGCCTTGAGCCCTGAGAAGAGCAAGAGGCCGATGACCATCCATTTAATAAAGGCAGGCTTGGCCACTTTCAATATGCGCACACCCACCAATGATCCAAACATGATGCCTATGAGAGAAGGCACCACTATCATGGGTATTACGCAGCCCTTATTGAGATATACCCAGGCTGCAGAGGTGTCTGTGATGGAGAGCAGGAATTTACTTGTGGCAACACTGATCTTGAGCGGAGCGCCCATCAGCAGGTTCAGAACCGGCACATTGGCCCATCCTGCACCCAGACCAAACATGCCGGCCATAATGCCTATGATTACGAAAAGGGCCAGGCCAAGGGGTGTGCGGTGAATCTTCCAGTTGATATCCTTGCCTGTGCTGGCCTCTGTATAGATCCCGTATATTCGCAGGGCTGAGGATAGGGAGTCTGACTCCTTGACATCAGGATAGTCTGATTTTTTGGCGGTGAGCATGATGACCACGATACCCAGGATAGTGGCACCCAGGGCTGTCTGGACCACATTGGTGGGCAGGGCCAGCCCCATCATGGCGCCTGCTATGGCGCATGTGGATGCGATAAGGGCCACAGGTATTGCAAGCCTGAGACTGGCCAGGTTCATGCGCAAAAGCCCGGGGCCTGCGGCCAGGGCCCCTGCCAGGGCCACAAGAAGACCGGCGCCTCTTACGAAGTCCAGGTGAAATGGGAAAAATCCGCTGATGATGGGGACAAACAGCACACCGCCGCCCACGCCGCCTAAAACGGCCACTATCCCCATGACAAAGGTTACGACCAGCAGTACCAACGGCCACACCCACCACGCAGTGGTATTTGCAGCCTGTGGGTTTGTCGCCATGGTTTCTGCCGCCCAGGACAAGATTGGGCTTGAAACTGTGGCAACGAATGCAGCCGTTCCCAGCCCTGCGAGTTTGGAAAAGAGTTGAGACATGATAACCCCCTTTGTTAGAAAGTGTTGCAAAATGCAATACTCATACTGCGATTTATAAGGGGTTGTCAAGTGGTGAAACAGTAAAATTGCAATCTGTTTTAATTTGTAATCATAAAAAATTAATTTTTAATCTGCTCTTCGCAAATAAATTTCTTGTTCAGGAATTCGCATTCCTTTGGTGTGAGGTCGAAGCGGGTTTCTGCCTCATATATGAGGGATGTGCGGGTCTTTTCAGGGTGTTCTTTGCACATATCTGATATCCAACGAATGGCGTTTCTGAGTTTTTCTCCGTGGGGCAGCAGTTCTTCTGTTGACATCTTTTCACTCCTTTGAGACTGTTTCGGCGAGTTTTTCCAGCAACTCGGTCATCTCCTGTATGCGGTAGGGTTTGGGCAGGGCTGCTGCAAAGCCGTATTCCTTGTAGTTGGCCATGATGGGGTCCTTGGAGTAGCCGCTGGAGACCACTGCCTTGACATTGGGATTTAGGGCCAAAAGCATGGGCATGGTCTCTTTGGCGCCCATACCTCCTTTAACCGTGATATCCATGATGACTATATCCACTGGTCTTTCTGAACTCAATGATTTTTTATAGATGTCCAGGGCCTCTTCTCCGTTTACGGCCGTCATGACCTCATACCCCAGTTCCTTTAGCATCAAGGCGGCCAGTTCCAGTATCATTGAGTCATCATCCATGATCAGCAGTTTAAGTGGCTTGACAGGCTGGGCAAGGGTTGGAGCGGCGGTCTTTGGGGCCTCTGTTGCCTGGGATGCGGGCAGATAGATGGTAAAGGCGGTGCCTTTGCCCTCCTCTGATTCCACCACAGTGCAGCCTCCATGTTTTGTGACGATGGAGTGAGAGATGGCCAGGCCCAGGCCGTTTCCATGTTCTTTTGTGGTGAAATACGGCTCAAAGATGCGCTCCAGCAGTTTTTTGGGAATGCCTGGGCCGTTATCCGAGATGGATAATTTGAGGTATCTGCCCTTGGGCAAGGCAAAGGGGCAGAGCCGGTTCCATTCCTCGGTGGTGTTTACGAGGCCGTTTGTCTGAATGGGTGGAGATTCTGACTTTTCAAAATTTTCACAGGTAATCCAGATAGTTCCGCTGTCATTCATGGCCTGACGGGCATTCAATACGATATTTTGTACCACTTGGCTTATTTGATTCTTGTCCGCATCCGCCATCCAAAGCCCTTCCTGAAAGTGATATTCACACCGTGTTCCAGAGCCTGTGAGCATGAATTCCGTGGACTCCGTCACGATCTCCTTTATGGAAAGGGGTTGTTTCAGGGGTTCTCCGCCCTTGGCAAAGGTGAGGAGTTGGGAGGTAAGCCCAACCGCCCTCTCCAGTGCCTTTTCCGCCTTTTTCAGGAATTCCAGCGCCTTTTGTGAATCCTTTTCCAGGAGTTTTGAGGCCATGCTGACTCCAGACATCACGGATGTGAGGATGTTGTTGAAATCATGGGCGATGCCACCTGCCAATAACCCCAAGGATTCCAGCTTCTGGGCCTTATTCATCTCATTCAACAGCTTGGTGTGAGTGGTTATATCGCGAATGACCATAACCGTGCCTATGGGTTGGCTCTTGCTGTCTCGAATGAGATTGGCGGTACAGCTCACCTGCAGGGGCTCGCCTGATCTTGTCTTGAGTTCATATTGACCGATAAATTCTATGGCATTACCTGTAGTTGTTGAAGTGTTCTTCTGTTTTTTGACAGGAGACAGCATGGAGAGCACAGAGGAGATGGGCTGTCCCAGGGCCTCTTCATGGCGAATACCCAACATCCTTTCCGCAGCCTTGTTGAAGAGAGTGATGTTCCCTGCAAGGTCATGGGCTATGACTGCGTCGGCGATGGAACGGAGGGTCACATTCAGTCTTTCCGCCTCCTGTTCCGCCTGTCTGATGGCCTCGTCCCTCTCCGCCTCTCTGCGGGCAATGATTTGAAGCTGCTCTTGAATCTGCTGCATGCGCTGCACAATGGCCACCACCATCTTGCTCAGGGCACATTTCAGGTCATTTAATTCCAGGTAAAATCTCCCTGAAAGCTGTGTGGAATAGCGGCCTGCTGCTATGTCATTGGCATAATCTATGAGCCTTTTGAGGGGCTGAATGAAAAGGTGTTGCGACGTCAGCACGAACATCAGGGCGATTATTATGCTGATTGCCATCATCAGCAGATTGATGCGCTGAAACTGCTCACGATATCTAAAAAGCTCGGCATTCTCCAGGGTAATGCCCAGATAGTATTGCCAGGGCTCGTAAAGCATGAAAACGCCCCAGCGGGCCTTGCCGTCCTTGGTGTATGTGATGACGCCCTGCTGGCCGTGCAGTGACCTTTTGAACTCCTCATACTCAGGGCCTTGGTTTGAAACGCCTGCGTCCAGAATCAGTGCCCCTTCCCTGGTCGCTACGAACATTACCCCTGTGGACCTGTATTTATATGTCCTGAAGCCCTCCATTGCCCTTGTCTTGATGGCTGCCAAATGTTCTTCGCTGTCCTCCAGACCCACGAGTTTCAGCCGTTCGTATTTATTGTTTATTTGCTCTGTCATGTTTTGGAGTTCATTTAAAAGCAGTTCCCTTGTAAGGCTTATGGAAAGCTCTTCGATGGCGCGATTTCCCGTTAAATAAAGGGGAATCGCTATGACAGCAGCCAGCAAAATAGGGGTGAAAAAACCAAGTGCCCTAATGGAGTTGAGGTATTTGGTCAGATTATTTAATGACATAGTCCACTGTTTCCAGAATCTCCATGGGGATTTTAAGGCTGAAACGATGGGCAGCCTTAAGATTTATAAAGGCCTTTTGTTTGGCCGGAACCGGTGAAATTTTTTGAATTTCGGCCCCTTTTAAGATGGAGACGGCCATTTCTCCTGCCTCACGGCCACATACAGAAAATGGATTGAACAGCCCTGCCAGAATGGAGTCATCGTTAGCGAGAAAGACCTTCAGGGACTGCTCATCCATGTCAAGGGTAAAGGCACTTACGATGGGAATGCCTGCCTTTTTAAGGGTTTTAAGGAGTTGAAAGCCACCCACCATGAAACACATGGCCTCGATGTGTCTGTCTTTAAGTTCCTGAATGGCAGCATCTATGCCCTTTGCCAGGTCTATGTAATGCAGAGTCAAACCGCCACGGCCCTCTTTCATGCCTTCAAAGGAGGCCTTATATACCGCGTCCGCCGGTATCCTGGAGTCATAGACATATGCAAAGTTTTTGATACGAGGCATGAGATTGACCGCCAATCGAGTCACCTTTTCGGGAGGATACCTGAGATAGACGCCTGTGATGTTGGTATTGGGCGGCATTGTGAGGGATGGCACCAGTTTCAATGCCACTGAGTCCAGTACGGGCAGAAAGATCTGCGGAGTGTCTGAGGATTTCAAGCTCTCTCTTACATACAAAGAGACCCATCCACAGGTCACAAACAGGCTTGCGGTGTTTTTATAGCGTTGCACGGCCTCTTTTATCTCAGGCACAGAGGATTCGTCTGAAGTGCGTGTCAGGATGTCCACATATTGAATGTTGACTCCTTCGACAAACCCATTTTGCGCCAGAACTGCCTTGAATTCCCCTATGGCATTTCGAAATTGGTCAAACTCTATGGGGTAGCGAATAATCACCACCTGTTTGAGGTCCTCTGCTGCGGAGGTCAATGGCAAGAAAGACATGAAAAACAGGAACAGCAGATGGAAAAGCGCTGATTTGCAGGACTGCCTGCATGAGTCGTAACAGGTCTTGAAAGCTCGCATACGGTTTTGAGTTCTCATGGCCGTCCCCCTTTTTAGCCCTTTGCCTACAGATTGAAGATATATCGAATGGCCGGCACCAGAAGGCAAAAGACCAGTATCCACTTGATGATGCGTGAAGGCACAAACCTCTGACACCTGGCGCCCAAATACATGCCCGCCATGCCGCCCATGCCGAAGAGCAGGCCCAGTATCCAGTCAGGGGCCACCACCAGATGGGGATAGATGAAGGCAATGGCCTGGTAGAAGATCACACCTGCCACCGAGGTGACAAAGGTGCCCATTAGAGCGGCACCTGCTATGCTGTGCACAGGCAGGCCAAAGAAGGTTACGAAGAATGGCGAGAGTATGGCGCCGCCGCCTATGCCGTATATGCCGCCTACTATGCCCACGATGGCACTCAAGGCCATGAGGGCCAGGCCGTTTACTGTGTGCACCTCGCCGCAGAATTCATAGCTGAGAGTGCGCCAGGAGTCTTTCAGGATACGCACTTCAAAGGTAGTTCCTGTCTTGCAGGCCGCCTCTTTTTGAGGCTGTGCAGGCGTCTTGAGTGCATCAGATTGCTGTTTTTTTTGAGTGAAAAGCAGCTCCTTTAATATGCGAATGGCGATGTAGAGCAGCACAAGGCCTGCAAATATCTTAAAATGCCTTGGGTCAGGCAGGTATCGAATGCGCACAATGGCACCTATAAAAACCCCTGGTAATGTACCCACTACCACCACTCGCACCAAAGGCCAGACCATGCGGCCTTCCTTGATATACCTGTACACGCCGCTGGGAATGGCTATGATGTTGAACAATTGGTTGGTGGCACTGACAGAAGGGGTGTTATAGCCTAAAAAGCTCATTTGAAAGGGCAGAATGAGAAATGCGCCCGAAACCCCGCCCATGGAGGTAAAAAATGAGATTACAAAGGCCACCAGTGGTGGAATCAAGGGGTTGATCTCTATGTTGGCCGTTGGGAAATACACAATCACCCTCCTTTATTTAGTATGGTCTATTCTTATCATCATTGCGAGGCGGCGATAGCCGAAGCAATGCCATCGTAAATCAGGGTATTGCTTCGCTGGGCTTACCATGACAGAAGACCCTGAAATTTTTAGCGCCTATGGAGCACATGAGCTCATAATTGATGGTGCCTGCCCACTTTGCCATCTCTTCCCATGTGATGGCATCGTTTCCCTGCCTGCCAAGCAAAACCACCTCCTGGCCCATGAGCCCTTCGGGCATTCTTTGCGACAAATGGGTTACATTTACCATCAGAGACCTCATGCAGATGCGGCCCACCACAGGCGCCCTTTGTCCCTGAATCAGGACCTGTGCCTTGTTGGAAAGGCTGCGTAGATAGCCGTTGTCATAGCCTACGGGTATCACTGCGATGTGTTCATGGCCCTGTGCCACATAGGTGGCTCCATAGCTCACCGCATCCCCTTTGTTTACAGTGCGCACCTCTACCACCTTACTCTTGAAATTCATAGCAGGCAATAAATTTATCAATGCCCTTGCCTGTTCATTACAATACCCACCATAGATGGCCAGACCTGGCCTCACCAGGTCATAATGTGTCTGAGGTAAATGCAGAATCCCCGCAGAATTGGCCAAGTGAAATCGAATATTGGAAATGCCCAGGGAAAGCACTGACCCTCTTATGGCCTCAAATGCCTGTATCTGCAGGCGGTTCATTGGGTGTTCCGGCTCATCGGCGCAGCAGAGGTGGGAAAAGATGCCGGTGATGCGCAGATGTGGCCATGAGTTAGTTATGTAGGCCTGTAAGATCTTCAGAAGCGCAGTTCTGGTAAGGCCCATGCGGGACATGCCGGTGTCCACCTTTAAGTGCACTGTGCATGTGCGATTCTGCCGGGCGCAGGCGGCCTCCAGGGCGTTTAAGGCCTGTACATGAGTAATGCCTGGTGTGAGGTTGTGGGCACAGACTGCCTCTGCATTCTCCACAGACATGCCGGAGATGAGTACAATGGGGCATGAAATGCCCAGGGCCCTCAATGTGATGGCCTCGTCTATGTCAAAGACCGCAAGGCCCCAGACCAAATTCGAGATGGCCTGGCTTACCTCCTTCATGCCATGGCCGTAGGCATCGGACTTGACCACTGCCAGAATGCCAGGCGGATGGGCATTGTGGCGGGCCAAAAGACCTTTAATGGCGGCGATGTTGTGCCTAATGGCCGAGAGGTCTATCTCAACTCGTGTCAGGGTGTTGGAATTCACGGTGGTCCTTTAAGTCTGATTAGGATGGTTTTATATCCACGCTTTTCAGGTAGGGCAGCCGTTTTTGAAGCTGTTTTTCCATGCCGTCTATGCGGCTGCCCACTATGCGTGTGATGCGGTTGGCAAATGATGCGCAGAACTGTAGAAAATCCCCAAAGGTCTTTATCTCTTCATATTCCTCTCTGAGCGTGTCCTCCATGTCCTTTACCAGAAGATAGCCGTTTATCTCCACCTCTGCTCGAATTCGGTGGCTTTCAGGGGTGAGCACGATCATGCGAATGTCTTTGATGTCCTCCACCAATGGCATCTCCTGCAGGGCCTCTCGCACCTCTTCTCTTAGAGTCTCAGGCGATGTCTTTTCCAGCAGGTATTCCAGGTTCTTTTTGATGAGCACCAGGGCGATGATGCCCAAAAGCAAGCCAACGAGAATGGAGCCCACTGCATCCCAGCGGTAGTCGCCCGTGCTCTGTGCCCGCCATATGGAGACCGCTGCGATAAACACGCCCAGTACCGCTGCGCCATCCTCCATGAGTACGGCCAGGGTGGTGG
>JGI11944J13513_1000977_pt1 | contig 24674 bp, 21 predicted proteins | sample TerdegcoTASludge_FD_13513 | JGI IMG/M metagenome (IMG submission 13513) | reverse complement strand
AGGCCGGTCGCCCGTCCCGGACGGCCCTCGACCGGGAAACAGAGCCGCCGAAACCGCCCTCAGTGCATGAGCTGCGGGAGCCACAGGGCGATCTGGGGGAAGAGGATGAGAAGGGCGGCCGTCACGATCTGCGCGGCCAGCAGCCTGACGGCCCCCCGGAAGATGACCTGCAGCGGGACGTCGCGGGCCACACCGGCCACGACGTAGACGTTGATCCCCACGGGGGGCGTGATGACGCCCATCCCGGTGACGAGCACGATGATCACCCCGAACCAGATCGGGTCGAACCCGAGCGATGTGATCACGGGAAAGAAGATGGGGATCGTCAGCATGATCATGGCGAGCGAGTCCATGAGACATCCCAGGGACAGATAGATCAGGATGATCATGCCCATCACGGCCCAGGGCGGCATCTGCAGCCCCAGCACCCAGGCGCCCACGTCGAAGGGGATCCGCGTGACGGCCAGGAAGTGGCCGAAGACGGTGGCGCCCGCCACGATGACGAGGATCATGCAGGTGACCCGCGTGGTCTCGGCGAGGGCCTGGACGAAGCCCTTCCAGGCAAGGTGCCGACCGATCAGGGCGATCCCCAGCGTGCCGAAGGCGCCGATGGCCGCCGCCTCCGTCGGGGTGAAAATTCCGGCGAAAAGACCCCCCATGACGGCCACGAAGAGCAGGAGGGTCTCGATGACGCCCGCCAGCGAGGCGACCTTCTCGCGCAGGGTGAAGCGCGCCCCCGGCATCGCCAGGTCCGGCCGGCCCCATGTCCACAGGAAGACCGTTGCGATGAAGAGAAGGGTCATCAGGAGACCCGGCATGACGCCCGCCAGGAAGAGTTTTCCCACGGACTGCTCCGTCATGATCCCGTAGACGATGAAGATCGTGCTCGGCGGGATCAGGATGCCGAGGCTGCCTCCCGCGGCGACGACGCCCGTCGCCAGCGCCGGGTCGTAGTTGTACTTCTTCATNTCCGGAAGGGCGACGGCGGCCATCGTGGCGGCCGTGGCGCTCGTGGAGCCGCAGATGGCCGAAAACCCCGCGCAGGCGCCGATCGTCGCGACGGCGAGCCCGCCGGGCAGGTTCCCGAAGAAGCGGTAGGCGGCGTGGAAGAGGCGTCCGCTCATTCCCGAGTGGTGCGCCAGTTGTCCCATGAGAACGAACAGGGGGATGACCGTGAGGTTGTAGGAGCCGAAGGTCGAGAAGAAGTCCTGCGCCATGAGATGCAGGGCCGCGTCCCAGGACACGAGCGCCGCAAACCCGACGAGTCCCACGAGGGCCATGACGAACCCCACCGGGATCTTCAGGAACATGAGGGCGACGAGGGCGACAAACCCGGTTATCCCCGCTTCCGTCGGCGTCATGGCTTCAGGCCCCTCCGGAGGCTCCGCAGGGCGTCGGCGAGCAGGACCGCCGTCAGCATCGCCGTCCCCGCCACGATTCCCAGGACGAAGGGCCACGTCGGCATGCCGAGCGTCAGGGACACCTCACCGCTCTCCATCAGGTCGCGGGCGTAGACGAGGCTCTGCCACGCGAGAAGACCGAACAGCGCGGCGCCGGCGATCGAGCCCAGGGCCTCGACGAGGCTCCGGGGACGCGCCGGCAGCCGGTCGACGAAGAGTTCCACGGCGATGTGGCCGCGCTCCACGGAGGTCCAGGCCAGGGCGAAGGCGACGATCACCGCCCCGAACAAGCCCACCAGTTCATAGGTCCCCGGGATGGGGCGATCGAACAGGCGCAGCACCACGTCCGCGCAGGTCAGCAGCATGATGAACGCGATTGCCGCCGAAGCGACTCCGTTGGCCCGCAGCGCCGTGCGGTCCAAGAATTTGCCGATGGTGCGAAGCACGCGTGAACTCCCGAACCCGGATTACTTGACCTGTTTGCGGTGCTTGGCGATCAGGGCTTCGGCCTCCTTGACCGACTTGCGGCCCAGCGCCCCTTTTTTCTCCGCATCCTTGACATACTCCTCGATCGTGGGCCTCACGGCCTTCTTCCACCGCGCGCTTTCCTGGGCCGACAGGGGGATGACCTGGTTTCCCAGGCTCTTCGTGAAGGCACGTCCCTCCTTGTCCGCCTCGTCCCAGGCGTTGCCGTGCACGTCGATCCACTCGCGGCTGACATCCTCGAAGACCTTCCTCACGTCGGGGGGAAGGGAGTTCCACTTCTTGAGGTTCATGACAACGAAGAACGCCGTCGTGTAGCCCACGTCGAAACAGTCCGTTGTGGACTTGATCACTTCGCCCTGCTTCCAGCCCTTGAGCACCTCGATGGGGCCGATCGTCCCGTCGGCGATCCCCTTGCTGAGCGCCTCGTAGGTCTCCCCCTGCGGCATGGCCACAGGCACGCCTCCCAGGGCGCTCACGACCTTGGCGCTGAATCCCGTCGAGCGGATCTTCATCCCCTTGAGGTCCTCCAGGGTCTTCACGGGCTTCTTCGTGTGCAACAACCCCGGCCCGTGAGCGTGCAGGTAGAGGACCTTCACGTTCGCCAGGGCCTTGGGTTTCATGGCGAGGTAGAAGTCGTTGGCGACCCGTGTGGCCACGCGGCCGTTCGGGTATCCGAGGGGAAGATCCAGAACCTCCATCTGGGGGAAACGGCCCCGCGTGTAGGCGAAGGCGGACATGCCGATGTCCGAGATCCCCTTCACGACGCCGTCGTAGCACTGGTCGGCCGGGGTCAGGGTCCCGCCCGGGAACACGGATATCTTGACCTTGCCCGCGCTTCTCTTCTCGATCTCCTTCGCCCAGGAATCCGCCGCCTTGGCCTGGGCGTGCGTGGGCGGGAAGAAGATGCTGTAGGTGAGGCTGGTGGCGGCTTCGGCCGCCGCCCAGGAACCGAACATGAACGCCGCCGCAACCACCAGAATGAGGGTCCGCTTGCCTGTCGTCGTTTCTCTCATGGCCCTGTCCTCCATTCGATCAGAATTCCTTCGTTTCGGTCGGGATCGGACCCCGATGTCGGCTCCACCCGAAGATTCCTCGGCGGGTGTCGACAGATACGGGTCCGGCGGATGCGCGGGGTGTTACGGAAAGCCTGCATGCCCACCCGCGAGGGTGAACTGCAGGCATCAATACATGTAGGGGTATGGATGCAGGCTGGAGGGAATGGTTGGAATGCTGATCGCTGTGTTCATGACACTCGCTTGCCCGTGTTGTGTGAACAGGCTTATCCCGATATTGGATTTTCGCCTTGATGTCAAGGGCTTTTTCGCCCGCCTCACTTGATGTCCTTGAACTTTTCCAGCTCTTCCCTGTACTTGTCGGCTTCCGCCTTGGCCCTCTCGAGCTCGGCCCGGGCCTTGTTGAGTTCCTCTTTTTCTTTTTCCTGGGTCTCGCGGATCTTGTCCTTGAGCTCATCGAGACCCACGTAAACGGCGAGCGCCCCGCCAAGGATGAGCAGGACCGGGACCGCCCCCATCAGAAGGGCCAGGAAATGCTTGTACCAGAAAATCAGCAGAACGAGGCCGATCATGACGGACACGCCGCCGCCGATGAGAACCGACATGGACAAACCCTCCCAGGGAAGTCTCGTGACCGGGGACGCAACCCGCAGAAACAACGCACAATTTCCTAACACAAAAAAACCGCGCAGGCAAGGCGAAAAGAAAAAGTTCTTGATAAAAACAGGATGTTACTCTACCATTCCCGTTCCGACGCGCCGCGAAAACGGCGTCCCCGCGCAGGGGTCGGAAGGAAAACGAAACGGAACGAATCGTCATGGTGCAACCCGATTTCAAGAAGAGCGGGGGCCTGGTGCCCGCCGTCGTGCAGGACTTCGAGACGAAGGAAGTCCTCATGCTCGCCTACATGAACGAGCTTTCCTGGCAGCACACGCTGCAGACGGGGAAGGCCACCTACTGGAGCCGGTCGCGCAACGAGCTCTGGGTCAAGGGGGAGACCTCCGGAAACGTGCAGAAGGTCCGGGAGATCCGGATCGACTGCGACAACGACACCGTCCTGCTGATGGTCGACCAGCTGGGCGGGGCGGCCTGCCACACGGGATACCGGTCCTGCTTCTACCGGAAGCTCACCGGCGGCGCGGAAGAGATCGTCGGCGAGCTCATCTTTGACCCGAAGGATGTCTACAAATGAAGAAACTGAAACTGGGGATCCCGAAAGGGAGCCTCGAAACCAATACGGTGGACCTGTTCAAGAGGGCCGGCTGGCGGATCAGTTACGACAGCCGCAGCTACTTCCCGGATATCGACGACGAGGAGATCTCCTGCGCCCTCGTGCGGGCCCAGGAGATGTCCAAGTACATCGAGGCGGGGACCCTGGACCTGGGGCTCACGGGCCACGACTGGGTGATCGAGAACGAGTCGGACGTGGTCGTCGTCGATGACCTCGTGTATTCCAAGGTGCTGGCGAAGCCCGCCCGGTGGGTTCTCGTCGTGCGGGAGGATTCGCCTATCACGAAGGTCGAGGATCTCCAGGGCAAGAAGATCTCCACGGAACTCGTCAACTTCACGAAGCGGTACTTCCGCGAGCGCAACATCGACGTCAAGGTCGAATTTTCCTGGGGTGCGACCGAGGCCAAGGTGGTCGAGGGTCTCGTGGACGCCATCGTGGAGGTCACCGAGACGGGGAGCACCATCAGGGCGAACCGCCTGCGCATCGTGCACGAGCTGATGAAGACCAACACGCAGCTCATCGCCAACCGGTCAGCCTGGGACGATCCCTGGAAACGGCGCAAGATCGAGCAGATCCGCACGATGCTCAAGGGCTCTCTGCTCGGCATGGGCAAGGTGGTCATCAAGATGAACGTGTCCAAGGAAAACCTCGGACGCGTGATCCTGCTGCTGCCCTCCCTGAAGGCCCCCACGATCTCGAACCTCTACAACGAGGAATGGTTCGCCGTGGAGACGGTGGTGGACAGCAATGTGATCCGCGACCTGATCCCGCTGCTGCAGGAGGCGGGGGCCGAAGGAATCATCGAGTACGCGCTCAATAAAGTTGTATGATCGGCTGAGGCTCTGTGTTCGCGAAGAGCGCAAGAGCAGAACCTCTCCGCTCTTGTGCTCTTCTTAACTTCTGCGCTTTAGGGACATCAGGTCACGACCCGGATCGAACCCTGCAGGCCGACTTCGGGATTAGGCTCAAGGAAGAGGAAAGATGCCGCGCACATCGAAGATCGAGCGGAAGACGTCGGAAACGACCATCCGGATCCTCCTGGATCTCGACGGGACGGGGAAGGGGAGGATCGACACGACGATCCCCTTCCTGGACCATATGCTCACCCTGACGGCCCGTCACGGCCTTTTCGACCTCACCGTGAAGGGCAGCGGGGATACGGACGTCGACGACCATCACCTCGTCGAAGACATCGGGATCTGCCTGGGCAAGGCGTTCCGGGACGCTCTGGCCGGCAAGGAGGGGATCAACCGGTACGGGTCCGCCACGGTCCCCATGGACGAGAGCCTGGGCTCGGTCCATCTGGACGTCTCGGGACGGTCCTACCTGGTCTACGACGTGGATTTCGGTGCGCGCCGGATCAAGACGTTCGACCTGGCTCTGATCCGGGAATTCTTCCAGGCCTTTGCCGACGCGGGCGGAATGACCTTGCACGTCCGGGTCTTGTATGGTAAGAACAGCCATCACATGGCGGAGGCGGTCTTCAAGGCCTTCGCCCGCGCCCTGCGAGAGGCGGTCTCACGGGACGCGCGTATCCGCGGGGTCCTCTCCACGAAGGGAACCCTCTGATGTGACCGGCGTTTGGGGGAGAGCCGTTTTCTCGTTCTTCGTGTTTCCAACCAGGACATGACCTCGGATCATCCCGGCGGGGGGAGTGTGAAGCCCTTTTCGAAATCCTTTGTCGCAGCCCTGACGGTTCTCTGCGTCGTGCTGCCCGTCCTCATCGGGTGCGCCTCGAGCGCACCGGTGCGCACGGCAGCGGAGACCGCCGGCGAGCCCCTCGTATTCAGGAAGATTGCCGTCGTTTCCTTCGAGAAGCTGACCTCCGAGGATGGCGGCCGTGCGGTCCGCTGTCCCGTGAGCGGCACCGTCTTTTCCACGTGCGCACTCCCCCAGAACGCCGAAGCCATCGTGCAGGATTTCTTCATCCAGAGACTCGAGAAATCGGGCCGGTTTGTTGTCATCCCGCCCTACCAGAGCGATCTCGTCTACCAGAAGGTGAGAGGCGAGAACCTGAGCGAGTCGGCGGCACAGCGGCTCCGGAAAGCGGGTAAGGCGCTCGAAGCAGACGGGATCGTGATCGGCTACGTTTCCTGCTTCCGTGAGCGGGTAGGGTATGCCTTCTCGGCCGAGCGCCCGGCTTCGGTCGCCTTCGGGATCTACCTGATCCGGGTCAGCGACGGCGAGCTGGTATGGGGGAGAATGTACGACAGGACCCAGCAGTCGCTCCTGGAGAATCTCCTGCAGGCCTCGACGTTTTTCACCAGGGGCCCGAAGTGGGTCACGGCGGCGGAGCTGGCCGAGGACGGCGTCGAAGAACTGCTGAAGACGTTCCCCGGGTATCGATGATCAACCCGGCCGGCCGAAGGGAATCGCCGGTCCGGCGCCCCGCCCGGGGAACTGCCGGAAACCGGCTTTTTTTATGACGGAGAAGAACCGGTCGGGACACCGGTACCGGAGCTGCAATTCTTGATTATCATCCCAGCCATAGACATCCGGGGAGGGAGATGCGTCCGTCTTCTCCAGGGGGATTTTCGGCGTGAGACCGTCTACAGCGGGGATCCCGTGGAGGTGGCCCGGCGGTGGGCCGAAAAGGGAGCCGAGCGGATCCATGTGGTCGACCTCGACGGTTCCCGCGAGGGGCGTCCCGTCAATGCCGATGTGATCCGCCGCATCCTGTCCGCCGTCGATGTGCCGATCGAGCTGGGCGGGGGCATCCGCGATCTCGCCGCCGTGGAGTTCTACCTGGCGATGGGTATCCGGTGGGTGATCCTCGGCACGGCGGCCCTCAAGGACCGGGACCTCGTCGTCGAAGCCTGCCGCCGGAACCCCGGGCGGGTCATCCTGGGCATCGATGCGAAGGGGGGGAAAGTCGCCGTCGAGGGCTGGACGGAGGCCACGGAGGCGGACACCCTCGAGGTCGCGAAACGTTACGAGGGACTCGGGCTGGCGGCCCTGGTCTACACGGACATCAGCCGGGACGGCATGGAGACGGGGGTCAATGTGAGCGCCACCGAGCGCCTCGCCCGGGCCGTGAAGATCCCCGTCATCGCATCGGGCGGAGTGGCCGGGCTCGGGGACATCGACCGGCTCCTGGCCGTTGCGGACGCCGGCATTCTCGGCGTCATCACGGGCAAGGCCCTCTACACGGGCGCCCTGGACCTCGGGGAGGCGATTGCACGGACAAAGTCTGTACGTTGAAGCTGCGAAGCTGTGAAATTGGCAAGGCTGGAAAGACGGAAGGACTGCCACCGGTCTGAATCTCTTCCAGCTTCTTAACTTCCCAACTTCTTAACTTCATAAGGAAAAGCTTCCTGAAGCGATGAAGGCGTAAAGCCGGACAGAAGGCTTGACCGAAAAAGGGAGGAGATATGAGCGACTGCATTTTCTGCAAGATCGTCAAGGGGGAAATCCCCTGCAGCAAGGTGCTCGAGACGGACCGGATCATCGCCTTCAACGACATCCACCCGGTGGCTCCCGTCCACGTCCTGATCGTGCCGAAGGAGCACGTGGCGACGTTCAACGACGTCGGGGAGGGGCAGGATGATCTGCTGCGCGATATGTACCGGGCTGCGCAGGCCATCGCGCGCGAGAGGGGAATCGCCGAGAAGGGCTACCGGGTCACCGTCAACGTCAACCCCGACGGCGGCCAGCTCATTTTCCACCTGCACATGCACGTCTTCGGCGGCAGGAGGCTGACCGACGCCATGGGCTGAGCGCGGGCTCTTTCCCGTTGACTCGCCGGGGTAAACCTGATAGGGAGGGTGCGGCCGCAAAGCAGGGGGATCCAGGGATATCAACATCTTCGGGGAGGATGGACATGGACAATGAAAGACTGATCATCTGGTTTGACGAGCTTCAGCTCAAGGACATACCCCAGGTGGGCGGAAAGAACGCCTCGCTGGGCGAGATGCGCAGGAACCTGCAGAAGAAAGGGGTCAACATCCCCGACGGGTATGCCGTCACGGCCCATGCCTACCGATATCTGATCGAGTCGGCCGGGATCTGGGGCAAGATCAAGGAACTCCTCCGGGATCTCGACACCCACGACATCCGCAACCTCAGCTCCCGCGGAAAGAAGATCCGCAGCCTGATCTACAACGCGCAGATGCCGAAGGACCTGCAGGAGGAGATCCTCAAGGCCTACCGCCGGCTCTGCGAGGAGTACGGCGAAAACACGGACGTTGCGGTCCGGAGCTCCGCCACGGCGGAGGACCTGCCCGACGCGAGTTTCGCGGGGCAGCAGGAGACCTACCTGAACATCCGCGGAGAGGCGGCCCTCATCGACGCCTGCAAGCACTGTTTCGCCTCCCTTTTCACGGACCGTGCGATCTCCTATCGCGTGGACAAGGGCTTCGACCACGAGAGCGTGTTCCTCTCCATCGGCGTGCAGAAGATGGTCCGTTCCGACATCGGCGCCTCGGGGGTCATCTTTTCCATCGACACGGAGTCGGGATTCAAGGATGCCGTGCTGATCACGTCATCCTACGGCTTGGGCGAAACGGTCGTCCAGGGGACGGTGAACCCCGACGAGTTCTACGTCTTCAAACCCACGCTGAAGCAGGGCTTCCGGCCCATCGTCCAGAAGAAGCTCGGGACCAAGGAGATCAAGATGATCTACTCCCGGAAGAAGGGGCTCGAGTCCACGGAGCTCAAGCCCGTTCCCAGGGCGCAGCGAAACCTGTTCAGCATCAGCGACGACGAGATCGTCACCCTGGCCAAGTGGGCCTGCATCATCGAGGACCATTACTCCGCCGAGGCCGGCTACTTCAAGCCCATGGACATCGAGTGGGGCCGCGACGGCGTGACCGGGGAGCTTTTCATCCTCCAGGCCCGCCCCGAGACGGTGCAGTCCCAGAAGGACGCCAACGTTCTCGAGAGCTACGTGCTGCGCGAGCACAAGAAGCCGCTTGTGTCGGGAACGGCCGTGGGGTCGAAGATCGGCTCCGGACCCGTGAACGTCATCGAGAGTGTCGCCGACATCAAGAACTTCAAGAAGGGCGAGGTGCTCGTGACGGACATGACGGACCCCGACTGGGAGCCCATCATGAAGATCGCCGCGGCCATCGTCACCAACAAGGGCGGCCGGACCTGCCACGCGGCCATCGTGAGCCGCGAGCTCGGCGTGCCCTGCATCGTCGGCACGGGCCGGGGCACCGAGGCCCTGCGGAAATCGAAAGAGGCCACCGTTTCCTGTGCGGAGGGCGAGGTCGGCAACGTCTACGACGGGATTCTCAGGTACGACGTCCAGCGCGTGAACCTCGAGAGCCTCCAGAGGCCCCGGACGCAGATCATGATGAACGTGGGCAACCCCGAGAACGCCTTCGACATCGCCGCCATCCCCAACGACGGCGTGGGGCTCGCACGGCTCGAGTTCATCATCAACCAGTACGTCCGCATCCACCCGATGGCGCTCGTGCAGTTCGAAAAGGTGAAGGACCGGAAGGTCCGCCGGGAGATCGAGCTGCTGACCCGCGGCTACGAGAACCGCACGGACTTCTTCGTCGACAAGCTGGCCCAGGGCATCGCCAAGATCGCCGCGGCGTTCTACCCCAAGGACGTCATCACCCGGATGAGCGATTTCAAGAGCAACGAGTACGCGAACCTCATCGGCGGCAAGTACTTCGAGCCCTCGGAGGAAAATCCCATGATCGGCTGGCGCGGCGCCTCGCGCTACTACGACGACAAGTACCGCGACGGTTTCGCGCTGGAGTGCCGGGCCATCCGGAAGGTCCGAAACGAAATGGGTCTCAAGAACGTGAAGCCGATGATCCCTTTCTGCCGGACCGTGGAGGAGGGCAGGCGGGTGATCGAGGTCATGCGCAACAACGGGATCGTGCAGGGCGAGGACGGCCTGGAGATCTACATGATGGTCGAGATCCCCAGCAACGTGATCCTCGTGGAGGAGTTCGCGAAGATCTTCGACGGTTTCTCCATCGGCTCCAACGACCTCACCCAGCTCACCCTCGGCCTCGACCGCGACTCGGCCCAGGTGGCCCACATCTTCGACGAGCGCAACGAGGCCGTGCTGACGCTCGTGCGGGACGTCATCACGAAGGCCCGGAAGCTCGGCAGGAAGATCGGGATCTGCGGCCAGGCGCCCAGTGACTACCCCGAATTCGCCCGGTTCATCGTCGAGTGCGGGATCGACAGTATGTCCCTCAACGCCGACACGGTGATCAAGACGACCCTCGACATCATCGAGACGGAGAAGAATCTGGGGAAATAAGGCAGGGACCAGGGTCCAGGAAAGAAGGCACTGAGCGGCGGGACCATCAATTCAAGTCGAGACCTTTGTAGTAATGGAGGAGGATCTCCCGGTAGGGGGATCCTCCTTCTGCCATCATGCGGGCTCCCCACTGGCTCATCCCCACCCCGTGGCCGGAACCCCGGCCGTCGAAGCGGATGCCCTGCCCGGTGCGCTGGGCCGTGAAAAGGGTGCTCTTGATCAGAACGGGATCCGTCGAGTTGCGGAACTGGTTCCCGCTGAGAATCGTCGTGCCCGAGCCGTGGTCGATCCTCACCCGTGTGACGCGGCCCGAGGGGCTGACCGAGGAGACCTCGACGCCCCGGATCTCACCGATCCTGAACCCGTTGCGGTTCAGGGCATCCCGGATCTGCGGGTAGGTGAGGAATGCCGTCCAGGATGTCCCGGGCGCCCTTGCGCTGGGCTCGTCGGGGATGGACTGCAGGTAAGGGATGGCCACCCTCCAGACGTGGCGCGCATCTTCCGTCACACCGCCGCTGTTGGCATGAAAGTACGTCAGGGCGGGCCGGCCGCCATGGGCGAGGAACCGGCCGCGCGTGGCATCGACGGCCCTGCGGGCCCGGTCCGTCTCGGCGGCAATTCCGCCGTAGACCTGGGATGACGTCGTGGCCGTGATGTCGTGGTCGCGTGCGGCATTGACGGACTTCTGGTAGAGGGAGAAGCTTCTCGAGACGACAGCCTGGGCCTTCAGGGCCTCCTCGGGCCAGTTCGGCGGCATCTCCCTCGGGACGACCCCGTAGAGGTAGTCCTCGATCCCGACGAGGTTGACGGCATTGATCCGGCCCTGACCCGTCACGGTCAGTTTCACACTGCCGCGGTACTCGGTGCCGTTCACCCGCACCGTGCCGCCGCCGGCCGGCGTCAGAACCAGCTCGGTGGCGGGCCATGTTTTCCCGTTCACGGACAGCGAGCCGCCCTCGAACCGCACGCGGGCCTCCTGGTGGGCTCTGACGGTCTGGAGGACCGCGCCCCCGCCCGGGTTCCGGACTTCCAGGGGGACGGGGGCCGACAGGCGAGTCTCGTCCGCGTTTTCCAGCACGAGGACACGGATCGAGTCGGTGCTGCTCGGGCGGGTGTCCTGCACGCGCTCCCTCCGCTCGCGTTCGGACGGCGGATGGTCACTGGCATCCCGCATGAAGAACGCCACGTCGCGCCTGCTGCCGGAGGGGAATTGCCGGAGGTACAGATTGAAGAGACGCGACGCGTCCCCGTACCGGCCGTTTTCGTAGTGGATCATGGCCGTCTGGAAGAGGGCGTCGGCCTCGTAGGCGCTGCCGGGGTATTTCGCCCGCACCTGGCTGTAAAGGGCGAGCGCGGCGTCGTGGTCCTTCAGGAACGTGCTGTAGAGGGTCGCGGACATCATCAGGGCCTTCGGCCGATGATCGCCTGCCTTGTCCTGGTCGAGAACCTCCTGGTAGTCGGCGAGGGCTTCCAGGTATTCCCCCCGTTGGAAGTGCGCATCCGCCTCGCGCATCTTCCGCGCGGCATCGTCCGAGCCTGACGCGGGAACCGAATAGAACAGGTATGTGAAACTGAGCAGGATGATGACGACGTGCCTGCGGAAGATGCGGCACAGGACGGCGTCGGAAGGCGTGAGGATTGATCTTGTTTTTGTCTTGTTTCCCAGCTTCCTACCTTCTCAACTTCTTAACTTCTTTTTTCAGGGTGTCGGAGCAGGCTGTAAGCCGAGTTTTGTTCCCCCCCTCGGTCGCCCTCCGGGGGGCGATGATCATTACTCTGGGGCGGCAGTTGCCTGACGCCTCTAGCGACCGACCCGGGAGCTCGGGCGGGCCGCCCTCGAACGCTCCCCTATGTGGTCTTGCTCCGGATGGGGTTTGCCGAGCTTCCCCGGTCACCCGGGGAACTGGTGAGCTCTTACCTCACCTTTTCACCCTTGCCCCTCGACCGGCTCGGGGCGGTATGTTTTCTGTGGCACTTTCCCTGGGGTCGCCCCCGGTCGCCGTTAGCGACCATCCTGCCCTGTGGAGCTCGGACTTTCCTCGGGCCCGGAGAGGGGCCCGCGATCATCCCGCCTGCTCCGACACGGCTTATTTTCCGATGAGGCGACGAATTTTGCAATGATTATTTGGATTTGACGACGGAAGGAACCCGGGCGCATTCGATAACGGCGCGGCTGAAAGATCTTTATTTTCGCTCTTCGTAATTTCCGATCTTCCTACCTTCCGTTTTTCCCGAGTGCTTCGTCGATGGCCTCGTTGGCGAGAGCGTCGGCCAGGGCGTTTTCCCTGCGGGGGACATGGTCGACCTCCCAGGCGCCGAAGCGTGCGAGCAGGGATCTCACCTCCGTCATGAGGGGTTGCAGGGCAGGGTTCTTCACCCGGTAGACCCCTTGGATCTGCCGGACGAGAAGTTCGGAATCGAGGTAGACACGGAGCCTGTCGGGCTTGCGCGCCAGGGCTTCTTCGAGTCCCAGAATGAGAGCCCGGTACTCGGCGATGTTGTTCGTGCAGCGGCCCAGGTATTTCTTTGCCGTCGAGACAACCTGCCCGTCGGCGGTCATGAGAACAACGCCCGCCCCCCCTTGCCCGGGGTTGCCCCGGCAGGCGCCGTCGGTGAACAGCGTGAGGGTGTTATTCGCCATTGGCGCTTTCGTCCCAGTACAGAAGCCGGTTGCAGTTCGGACAGCAGTGGATCTGATCGGACCGCTGAAGCTCGTTGTACAACTGGGGCGGGAGGTTCATGTTGCAGCCGCAGCAGACCCCCTTCCGAACGGCCACGACGGCTACCCCGTTTCGCCGGACCTTGATCATCTCGTAGCGCCGTCGCAGGTCGGGTTCCAGGTCCCCGATCAGGGTGTCGAAACGGGCCTTCTGCTCCTGCAGGGCGCCGTCGAGGGAGGCCATTTCCGCCTCGATTTTCCGCCGTTCCGTCTCATATGTCGCGCGGACCGCCTCGAACTCCTTCTCGTGGGTCTTGAGGGCCCCTTTCCTTTCGTCGATTCGGTCATAGAGGAGGAGAATTTCTTCCTCGATTTTGCCGTTGGTCTTCTCGATCGTCTCGATTTCCGTGAGCATGGCCTGGTACTCTTTGTTGGTCTTGACCTCGTGGAGCCGCTCCCGCGCTTTTCGAAGCTTTTCCTGGCCCGCCTTGAGCTCCGATTCCTTTTCCCGGTGCAGTTTGCTCAGCCCCTCGAGGCCCGTTCGCTCTTCGTCGATCCGTTCCTTGCCGGAACGAAACGACTCATCGAGTTCCGCGGCTTTCTCGGGGAGGGTTTGCTTCTTCGTGTTCAGGGTTCGGACTTCCTGGTCGATCTTCTGGATCTCGATGAGGAGGGCAATCTGGTTTTTCAATCTCGATCTCCCGCGTTTACAGACGTGCGTCTGAAGTTTCGCACCGGCACGAATAAAAAAAATGCACCGGGTTCGGTGCATTGTCGAGGCGCGTCCCTCTGCCGGGCTTCGCTGCGCGTCCCGCGTGGCGTGAAGGATTCGTGACGGCTGTGTCCAAGGCTTCGTTCCGCTTTCTTCGGGGCCGGTCCGCTCGGGGTCCCGGTGAAATGGTGGGCCCACCTGGGTTCGAACCAGGGACCTACCGGTTATGAGCCGGTGGCTCTGCCAATTGAGCTATGGGCCCCGCAAGTCAAAATGATTATTGAAATCGTATGTTTAAAGCCACGCGGTGGATTTGTCAAGCTTTTATTTTGCAGCCGACTTCAACTCCCTGCGGCGCGACGGGTTCCTCAGGCTCTTGAGGACATTTTCCTCGATCTGGCGCGCCCGTTCGACGTTGACGTCGACGTCCTCGGTGACGGCCTCCTCGAGCATCAAATCCACCCGCTCGCCGATGCCGAACCGCATGCGCAGGACCTTCTCCTCCCTCGGGGTGAGGGTGGAGAGGATCTTGCGGGTCTGCTCCGCGAGGTCCATGCTGATGGCCGCCTCGGAGGGCGACATGATCTTCTTGTCCTCGATGAAATCGCCCAGGTGGCTGTCCTCCTCCTCGCCGATGGGCGTCTCGAGGGAGATGGGCTCCTTGGCGATCTTGAGCACCTTGCGCACCTTCTCGAGGGGGAACTCCATCTTGTCGGCGATCTCCTCGGGCGAGGGCTCGCGGCCGAGCTCCTGCACCAGGTACCGGGACGTGCGGATCAGCTTGTTGATCGTCTCGATCATGTGCACGGGGATCCGGATCGTCCGCGCCTGGTCGGCGATCGCGCGGGTGATGGCCTGGCGGATCCACCAGGTCGCGTAGGTGGAGAACTTGTAGCCCCGCTGGTACTCGAACTTGTCGACGGCCTTCATGAGGCCGATGTTTCCCTCCTGGATGAGGTCGAGGAACTGGAGACCCCGGTTCGTGTACTTCTTGGCGATGCTCACGACGAGCCGCAGGTTGGCCTCGACGAGCTTTCGCTTCGCCGAGCCGGCTTTCTTCTCCCCTGCCTCGATGACCCCCACGATTTTCCGGAGGTCAGCCGCGGACAGCCCCGTCTCCCCCTGGNCTCGCTTGAGGGTCTTGCGGGCCTCCTTGAGGCGCTCCTCGTACTCCTTGAGCCGTGCGGCCGAGATGCGAAGCTCCTTCGTGATCTTGCGCTCGTCCTGCTTGCTCCTGCGCATCTGTGCGAACGTGCTCTCGAGGGACTTCAGGGGCAGCTTGGTCTTGAGCCGGATGAATCGGATCTCGTTCTCGGCGGCGTCGACCTCGGAGAGGTAATCCTTGAGCTTCGCGACCATCCGCTGGATGCGCTTCTTGCTCAGGTTGATCTCACGGCATGCCTTCACGATGTTCTTGTCGTTCCTGGCGATCTTGGCCTCCAGGTCCTTGCGGTCATCCTCGCCGAGGCCTTTCTCCCGCAGCTTTCGGCGGAGGGCTTCGTTGCGGCGATCGATTTCGGTGACCTTGTCGATGAGCTTGATCACCCGCTCGCTGTGGATCTCCTCCTCGACGAAGCCGTCCTCGTCCTCGATGTTGTCCACGATGCTCTTGACGCGCAACTCGCCCTGCTTGAGCTCTTTCCCCATCCCGACGATGTCCTTCACCGAGGCCAGCACGCTGAAGACGGCATCCGTGATCTCCCACTCGCCTTCCTCGATCTTCTTGGCGATCTCCACCTCCTCGTCGCGGTTCAGCAGCGACACGAGGCCCATCTCCCGGAGGTACATCTTCACCGGGTCCCCCGTCCGGGCCGTTCCGGGCAGCAGGGCCAGCAGCTCGTCCTCCTCTTCCTCCTTGGTCTCGGCCGCCTCATCGACCGTTTTCTTGAGGATGATCTTCTCCCCCTTGTCCGTGTCGATGATGTCGATGTTCTTCTCCCCGAAGAGCATGATGATCTCGTCGATCTGGTCCGATGAGACGATGTCCGAGGGAAGCATCTCGTTGACGTCGTCGTAGGTCAGGAACCCCTTTTCCTCGCCCAGCGAGATGAGTTTCTTGACCTCGTCGGACTGGATTTCCTTCGACAGGAGGGCCTCCCCCCGACGCGGATTATCTTTCGCGGTCTTTTTGCTCATGGCGCAGTCGTTCCTTTTCGTCTAGAAGGCGGTTGCACAGGTCCTCGTCGCCCGCTTCCTGCGCGCGCAGGAGCCGGATCCGCAGGTCCCGCTGCTTCTCCTTGTACCATCGTTGCCGGATCTTTCGTACCGTATCGTCAAAGATGCGGTCCCGAAGGGCCTCGTTCCGTGAGTCCTCGGCCAGGCTCATCTCGAGCAGCTTCTCCCGGACCGTCCTGTTTTCCACGAGCTCGATGAGATCGGCCAGCCGCACGGCCTTGGACCGGCGATGGCCCTCCACGATCGACTCCCCGAGGCTTTTCAGCGCGCCGCTCGTGAAGCACGCCAGAACGCCCTGCCGGTCGACTTCCGGGACTTTCCCCGGGTTCTCGATCATCATCCGGATAAGGCTCAGCTCCACGGGGTCGACGGGACCCGAGGCGTCTCTCGCCGGCGGGGCCTCCGGACGCCGCTGTGACGCCTCCAGGCGGCTTACCTCCTTCCGGACCAGGGACTCGTCGACACCGAGGCGCTCGGCGACTCGATGCATGAACTGGCCGCGCTCCACCTCGTCGGCGATTCCCGCGATGAAGGGCAGGGCCGCCTTCCATGCGTCCCTGCGTCCGTCGAGGTCGAGGCCCGTCCCGATGACCTCGTCGATGTAATAATCCACGAGGGCCCGGGCCCGTCGAATCTCCTCGAGGAACGCCTCCTTCCCGTGCCGGGTGACGAACTCGTCGGGGTCTTTCCCGTCGGGGAGCACCACCGCCCTGGCCTTCAGGCCCCTCTCGAGGAAGAGGGACATGCTGCGCTCCAGAGCGGCCCTGCCGCCCTGATCGGTGTCGAAGGTGAGGGCCACGGACCCGGTGTAGCGGCGGATCAGGTCGACCTGCTCCCGCGTGAGGGCCGTGCCGAGAGTCGCGACCACGTTCGACAGGCCCGCATTCCACAGGGCCAGCAGATCGAAGTACCCTTCGACGACGATCAGGGTGTCGTCCCTGCGAATGGCATTCTTCGCCCGCGCCAGCCCGTAAAGGTTCCTCCCCTTGGTGTAAACGGCCGACTCGGGCGAATTGAGGTATTTCGGTTCGCCCTCCCCGATGATCCTGCCCCCGAACGCCACGACGTGTCCGTTGATGTCCTCGATGGGGAACATCAGCCGCCCCCGGAAACGATCGTAGCCGTCCCCGTCGCCCCGGGGGACGAGCAAGCCCGCCTGTTCGGCGTGCTTGAGGGGAACCCGTTCCCTTTGCAGATGGTCCCGGAGGGCTCTCCAGCCCTCGGGCGCGTAGCCCAGACGAAACGTGTCGACGACGTCCTGCCGGATTCCCCTTTTCTCGAGATAGGCCCGCCCCCTGGAGCCCGCTGCCGTCCGCAGCGTTCTCGCGTAGAAGGCGGCGGCAATCTGGTTGACCCGGACCAGGCTCTCCCGGAGATCGCGGCGGGACTTTTCCTCCGCCGTGTATTCCCGGTCCGGAAGCACGATGCCCAGCTTTCCGGCCAGGTGCCGCACGGCCTCCGGAAACGTCATGTTGCTGATCTTCATGAGGAAGGAAAAGGCGTTTCCTCCCTCACCGCATCCGAAGCAGTGGTAGATCTGCTTCTCGGCGTTGACCGTGAACGAGGGGGTTTTCTCCTTGTGGAAGGGGCAGGAGCCGAGGTAGTTCCTCCCCGCCTTCTTCAGGGTGACGTACTCCGAGACCAGGTCGACGATGTTGATCCGGTTCCGGATTTCCTCGATCCGATCCTCGGGAATGTAACCCTTCAAGATTGGGCACCCTTTGTCAAGGCCTCATCCCTAATATAAGGAAGATCGGGAATGTGTAAAGGCTTGATCCGTCTTTTTTTTTTCGGCCTCGCAGGACCGAGCGGACGGTATGCCGGCACGGCACCCTGCCCGGGCGGCGACGGTCCCCGGTCGCTCAGCCCGCGAGCTTCGCCTTGACCGTGTCGCTCACCAGCTTGCCGTCGGCCTTGCCGGCCACGCGGGGCATGAGGACCTTCATGACCTTCCCCATGTCCCGGGGACCCGCGGCGCCGGATTCGGCGATGGCCTTGACGACCTCCGCCTCGACCTCTTCCGGGGTCATCTGCTGGGGCATGAAGGCCTGGATGACCTTCATCTCGTACTCTTCCTTTTCGACCAGGTCCTGGCGGTTTCCGGCCTTGAACTGCTCGATGGAGTCCCGGCGCTGCTTGACGAGGGAACCCAGCACCTGCAGGATCTCCTCTTCCTTGAGGTCGCGCTTGGCGTCGATTTCCTTGTTGTGCAGCGAGGTCTTGATCATCCGGATCGCCCCCAGCTTGATCGAATCCTTTGCCTTTGCCGCTGCAACCATCTCGCTGTTGATCTTTTCTTTCAGACTCATGGAACCCCCCATCGTTCGGTTGGTTTCGGTCAGGAATCCGCCGCAGGGGCGGGAAAGTGAGAAGCTAGCAGGGCCCCGGCCGCGATGGCCGAGGCAGGTTTGAGCTTCGAAATTCACTTTTCTATAGGATAACCGAATAATTTGTCAATGAAATTTTCAGAAAAGGAAAGGGCCCGGATCGGTGACCCGGGCCCACAGGAAATGCAGGTTCAACGAGGGTTACTTGTCTTCCTCGTCGTCATAGAGGTCGTCCTTGGGGGCTTCCGCACCGGCGGGCACCTCCGCCTCGAGGGAACGGCTGATGCCGCGGGCCAGCAGGGCGGAGATCCCGAACAGCAGGATCACGGACGCGATGATGATGATGACGATCGTCGACGTCCACCCCTTGACTTCCCTGTTGATCTTCTCGGCGGTGGCTGCCGCCATCTCCTGGAACTTGCCGATGTCGACACCCAACCCGATCCAGCCGAAGCCTGCCGGTTCGGGATACGATTTGCCGAAGAACTTGATGGGCGCATAGGCGACGAACTTCTCGCGGCCCGCGAACTTGTAGCTCTTCAGCCCGGCCTTGCCCGCCGCCGCTTCCTTCGCGACCCACGCGAGTCCGGGGTCCATGAAGTCGAGCTGGTGGAGGTTCAGCACTTCCTTGCCCTCTTTCGTCAGGGCCTCGGCGGTGTCCTTGGTCAACGGCTGCACGGCTGTCCCGTCTGGGTTCAGGCCTGCGATGTGGTAGTCATTGGGGTGCGAGATGATGAAGCCCCTGTTGTCCACCATGTAGGCATAGTTGCCCGTCGAGGCATCGGCCTCGAAAACATATTCCGCCTGCGTCGGCACCACGTGGTCCGTGAATGCCGCCAGGTGACGGTAGTCGAGACTCAGCACCACGACGCCGGAGAGACCACCCTTGTCGAATATCGGGGTGGCGAAACGAACGACACCCGAAAACCTCTTCCCCTTTTCGAACTCCTGCTTCGTCACGTACCAGCCGGTCACGCGGGACACGTAGACCTCGCCCTTGCCGAGCCCGACGGCCTTCGAAAAGTAGTCCTCGGACTTGTAGGTCGTGCCGCCAGGGGCTGCCACGTTTCTCAGCTGGTTCTTTCCCGCCACCGCACCGTTGACGATACGGATGATCTCGTTGCCGGACCGGTCGATCAGGGACATCTCGGAGTAGAGCGGCGCGGCAACCTTCTGGATCTTGCCGTCCTTGTCTTTGACCCAGAGGCTCCGTTTCTTCTGATCCACAAAGGCCTTGAACGCAGCCTCCGAACCCGGGAGGATGGAAGCGACGAGGACGTCGTTCTCCCTCTCCCGGAGGAAATTGGCCACTTCCTCCGCCATGTTGATCGCCCGAATCTTGATCTCTTCCTGGGTTTTCAGGTCCAGAACGGTGGTGGCTCGCTCTCTCGCGGTATCTCCGACCTTGAAGATGCCGTTGGCAATCAGGAAAGCCATGAGAGACAGGGGAATGACGATAAGCAGGAAGAATATCCTTCCGATGGAGAAGAACTGCTTATCTTTCTTAGTCTCTGCCATTATCTTTTCCCCCTATTCTGTTGGATTTTTTCGTAGCGGATCTTACTTCAGGATCATCGCCGCGTAGGGGTTCGCATAGAGAATGACAAGACCGATAACCAGTGCGTAGATAACGCAGGACTCGGCCATGGCCATGCCGACGAGCATGGTCGTCATGATCTTGCCCTGCACGCCGGGGTTGCGGCCGACCGCCATACAGGCGCCGTTGGCCGCGTTGCCGATGCCCGCGCCCGCGCCGATGGCACCGAGACCCACGCCGATACCGGCGGCCAGCATGGCGCCGACAGCAAAGAACACCTTGTTATAGGCATCCCCGGAGGGAAGAGCCTCCGCCGCGAATACCGCCGGGGCGGACACCAGAAGGGTGAACAGTGCTGAACAAACGGTTAACAACGTCTTCTTGAACATAACCTCTTTCTCCTTTCATCTTATATTGATGCTGGTAATTTTGTCCCCTGAGTAGCACAACCGGCTCTCGAGTAAAAGGGAAATCTGCCCAAAACGGCGAAAGAGTTTGCAACCGATATGCCATGGTGTCGGCGGGAGGGCATTTTCCTGCAACCGGCGAAGATGACGCCGTATTTTTCGATCCGACGCGCCGACCGGAGCCCCTTCCCGGCATCGCGCGTTTAACGTTTCTTTCAATCCCGGGTCGCAATTGAACGATTCGTGGAATGAGAGCAGGCATCAGGCATAAGGCTCATGCCTGACGGCAAGATCGGTGGCACAAGATGATTTCTACCTTCTTGTTGCCTTCAGCCATATGCCCTAAGCCATTAGCCATTTTTCATATTTCTATTGAAATATTCCGCCCGGAAAGCTAGTATCGGGCGACTGCGGATCCGGCGGGGAAGTTTGCCGCGGAGGCACGGCATCCCGGCCGGAGAGGTCTTCAGAGGGAGGGAGGGCGGTAATGCAGGAGCTGTTAACGGCCGTCACGTATGTCGTCGCCTGGCTGGTCCTGGAAAAGGTGATCGGCATCGAGAGCGGTCTCGTCAAACTGATCATCTCGTTGGGGCTGGCCATCGCCGTCTACGCGGCCTGCTGGTACGAGGAGAAAAGGAGAAAGAAGGCCGGACAAGAGGAAGACGAATCGTGACGGTGTCCCGGACCGACAAGAAGAAGCCCGTCCGCCCGGCCAAGAACCGGACGGGACTCTCCATCGAGAGCATCCTCGAGGGGTCTCCCATCCCCACCTTTGTCATCGACCGCAACCACAAGATCATCCTCTGGAACAAGGCCTGCGCGGAGCTGACGGGCTATCACGCCCGGAGCATGATCGGCACGGGCGATCACTACAAGCCCCTCTATCCCGAACGCCGTCCCCTCATCGCCGACCTCATCGTGGACCAGAACATCGAGGCGCTCGAGCGGTACTACCGCGGCAAGCAGGTCCGGAAATCGTCCGTGATCGAGGGGGCCTACGAGGCGACGGATTTCTTCGAGAACCTGGGCGGAAAGCCCCGCCACCTCTACTTCCTGGCCGCGCCCGTGTACGACGACGAGGGGGAGGTCATCGCCGCGATCGAAACGCTCCAGGACGTCACCCGCGAGCGGGAGATGGCGCGCACCCTCCGGGAGAACGCCGAGACGCTCCGCCGGGAGCTCGACGAGAACATCCGCCTGCGCAAGACGATCGAGGGGATCATCGAGGGCTCGCCCATCCCGACCTTCGTCATCGACCGCAATCACCGGATCATCCTCTGGAACCGGGCCTTCACGGAGATGAGCGGGTACGAAGGCCACCGGATGATCGGGACGAAGAAGCAGTGGATGCCCTTCTACCCCGAGAAGCGGCCCGTCATCGCCGACCTGATCGTGGACGGCGACACCGAGGGTCTCGAGGCGTTCTACGGCAAGAAGAAGGTCCAGAAGTCCTCGGTGATCGAGGGGGCCTACGAGGCGACGGACTTCTACGAGAACCTCGGCGGCCGCAGCCGCCACCTCTACTTCCTGGCCGCCCCGATCCGAAACGACAAGGGCGAGATCATCGCGGCCGTGGAGACGCTGCAGGACGTAACCCGCGAGCGGGAGCTGGAGCGCTCCCTCAAGGAGCATGCCGAGACGCTCAAGCGGGAACTCGAGGCCAACATCCGTCTGCGCAAGACGATCGAGGGGATCAGCGAGGGTTCGCCCATCCCGACCTTCGTCATCGACCGCAGCCACCGGATCATCCTCTGGAACCGGGCCATGACGCTTCTGAGCGGGATCGAGGGGAGCAGGATGCTCGGGACGGACGGCCAGTGGATGCCCTTCTACCCGGAGAAGCGGCCCGTCATCGCCGACCTGATCGTGGAGGGAGACCTGGAGGGCCTCGAGAAGTTCTACGGCAAGAAGAAGGTCCAGAAGTCCTCGGTCATCGAGGGGGCCTACGAGGCGACGGACTTCTACGAGAACCTCGGCGGGAAGCGTCGGTACCTGTACTTCCTGGCCGCCCCGATCCTGGACGAGCGGGGCGAGGTGATCGCGGCGATCGAAACCCTCCAGGACGTCACCCGCGAGCGCGAGATGGAACTGAGCCTGAAGGAGTACGCCGAGACGATGAAGAACGAGCTGGAGGAGAACATCTACCTCCGGAAGAACATGGAGGAGCTCTTCAACTTCCACCAGTCCGTTCTCGACGCCTCGCCGGACCTGATCCTCGTCCTCGATGCCGACGGGACCCTTCGCTACATGAGCCGCGACATCGACCCGGAGAGGGGGCTCACGGCCGAGAAACTCAAGGGGAAGCACTTTTCGGAATTCGTGGCCCCGGGGCGGAGGGAATTCCTGGAGGAGCGCTGGGCCGAGATCCGCAGGGGCGTCTTCACGCCCTTCGAGATCGAGGTGGCCGAGAGGGACGGGACGAAGCGCAGCCTGCTGCTGACGGCCCGCCCCATCAAGGGCACGGACCGCCTGCTCGTGCTGCAGCGAGACATCACGGAGTTCAAGGAACTCGAGAACCGGTACTACGAGAGCCAGAAGCTCGTCGCCGTGGGGCAGCTCTCGGCCGGCATCGCCCACGAGGTGCGGAACCCCCTGTCCTCGATCAAGATGAGCCTCCAGATTCTCGAGAAGCGGATGAACCCCGAGGGCAACGACCTCAAGCGCTTCCACATCGCCCGCAAGGAGGTCGAGCACCTCGAGAAGCTCGTGAGCGACATCCTCGTTTTCGCGCGCCCGACGGAACCGGACCTGCACCTGGCGGACCTGAACATGTGCGTCGAGGCATCGCTCGCCATGGCGGAGCGGGAGGTGTCGGACAAGAAGATCCAGGTCCGCATGCAGTTCGACGACCGGATGCCGCCGGTGCCCTTCGACTCGGCCATGCTCCAGCAGGCGTTCCTGAACCTGCACCTCAACGCCGTCGACGCGATGGCCGAGGGGGGCACCCTGACGATCCGGACGCGCTGCGAGGCGGAACGGCGCCGGGCCGTTGTGGAGATCGAGGACGACGGGGCCGGGATCGCCGAGGAGTCCCTGCCGCATCTGTTCAACCCCTTTTTTACGACCAAGAAGTACGGCACGGGGCTCGGCCTGTCGCAGGTCAAAAAGATCATCGACCTGCACCGGGGGTCGATCGAGATCCTTTCGCGCAGGGACGAGGGGACGCGCGTGATCATCACGCTGCCGCTCCCGTGATCCGGGGGAAGGAGGGAGACGGTTCGGCATGGCCAAGATACTCGTGATCGACGACGACCGCTCCATCTGCGAATCGCTCGAGCTCTACCTTTCGGAGGAAGGCTACGAGGTCCACACCGCCGTGACGGGGACCGACGGGCTCAACAAGTTCGTCCAGGTCCAGCCCGACCTCGTCATCCTCGACATCCGCCTGCCCGACATCGACGGCTTCACCGTCCTCGAGGAGCTGCGGGAGGACGAGGAGGACGTGAAGGTCATCATGATCACGGCCTTCCACGACATGGACACCACGATCCGGGCCATGAAGGCCGGCGCGTTCGACTACATCCACAAGCCGATCAACATCGACGAGCTGGAGGTCTCGCTGCAGAAGGCCCTGAAGACCCTCGAGACGGAGAAGAAGATCGGCGGGCTGCTCACGGAGTCTTCGCGCGACTACAAGGTGGGGGACATCATCGGCTCCACCCGGGCCATGCGGGACATCTTCAAGACCATCGGCGTCGTCTCCCAGAGCCGCGCCACGGTCCTGATCCAGGGGGAGAGCGGGACGGGCAAGGAGCTCATCGCCAAGGTGATCCACAACAACACGGCCCGGAACGAACCCTACATCGCCGTGAACTGCTCGGCCATCGTGGAGACGCTGCTCGAGTCGGAACTCTTCGGCCACGAGAAGGGCTCCTTCACGGGGGCGATCGGCCGGAAGCTGGGCAAGTTCGAGCTGGCGGGCAACGGGACGGTCTTCCTCGACGAGATCAGCGAGATGTCCGTCAACCTCCAGGCGAAGCTTCTGCGGGTCCTGCAGGAGATGGAGTTCGAGCGTGTCGGGGGCAAGGAGCGCGTCAAGGTCCGCGCCCGCATCATCGCCGCCACGAACCGCGACCTCAAGACCCTCGTCAAGGAGGGCAGGTTCCGCGACGACCTCTACTACCGTCTCAACATCGTGACGATCACCCTGCCGCCGCTCCGGGAGAGACGGGAGGATCTCCCGCTCCTCGTCGACTTCCTCATCAAGAAGATCAACAAGGACCTACACAAGAACATCGCCGGCGTCTCCCAGGAGATGATGGACGTGTTCATGCAGTACCGATGGCCCGGGAACATCCGGGAGCTGGAGAACCTCCTGGTGCGGGCCGCCGTGATCGTCCGGGGCCAGATCCTGGGGAAAGTGGACTTTCCCGACCTGCTGGGAGGGGCGCAGGCCGATGCGGCGGGCGGCGAGGGGGCGGAGGCGAAGCCCGGCATGGACGCCTCGGGGCGCCTTCTGACGCTCGACGAGGTGGAGGAGCGCCACATCCGCTTCGTC
>JGI11944J13513_1000974_pt1 | contig 24706 bp, 23 predicted proteins | sample TerdegcoTASludge_FD_13513 | JGI IMG/M metagenome (IMG submission 13513) | reverse complement strand
ACATTGGGATTGTTAAGGCTCAACTATTAGCTAATACCTGATAGTTGAGCCTTTTTACGGGTAAACTTCCGAATTGATCCCTTCAAGAACCGTCCCCATGACATACTCTATGACACACTTGCAGCAATTGTCAGAAATATTGCGTATAATCCTCATTGCATTTATCGAAAACTAATAAGAAAGAATACTGGAGGGATACACATGGAAAAAGAAGTAACCGTTTACACAACACCCACCTGACCCCATTGCACCCATGTGAAAGAGTTTCTTTCAGACAAGGGCGTGAATTACAAAGAAATCAACGTGGCGGCGGACTCGCGCGCCCGGGATGAAATGATCAGGAAAACCGGGCGGATGGCCGTGCCGACAATAACTATGGGCAGCCAGGTAGTGGTAGGTTTTAACCGTAACGAATTGGAAAAGCTGCTTCATTAATCAAAACGCAAAATCTGTTCCATTATTTCCCTGAAAACAGGCGCCGCCGATTCACTGCCGCTGGCGCCGTCTTCAACCAAAACGGTGACAATATAGCGGGGATTGACCCGCGGGGCGTAGCCGGTAAACCAGGCGTTCACCGATTGTTTACTGTTGCCGGTCTGCGCCGATCCCGTCTTGCCGGCGCTTCCATAGAACGGCACAGAGGCTTCTTTCCCGGCGCCTTCGTCAGTTGCCAGTTCCAATAAATCGCGCAGCACAGCGGCGGTATCAGGCCGGATTGCCTGGCGGCCGGCGTCTGAGGCAAATTCTTCGGCCGCCCCTCCGCTGCTTTTACGTACTTCTTTTACAAGACGCGGCACCCGGTAAACACCGTCGGAAACAACCGCGTTCACCATAGCCGTGACTTGGACGGGACTAACCAGCACAGGCCCCTGGCCGACACTGCTGTTTACCAAATTGTAAGGCTCTCCAATCAGGCTCAAATCCTGGCGCGGGTCGGGTGTCACCGGATAGCCTGTGACAGACTGGTTGTCCAAACCCAGCTTTCCGGCATACCCAATTATTTTTTGCGCGCCCAGACTTAAACCTACCCTGGCGAAAGCAGGATTGCACGATTCGGCAAAAGCGCGGGAAAAAGTAATGCTGCCGTGCCCCGCGTCATTCCAGCAATGAATTAAATTATCTTTTGTCCCGCCGCAGGTAAACAAGCTGTCGGTGCCGGCAACACCTTCCTCCAGGGCAGCCGCGGCAACCACAATTTTAAAAATAGAACCGGGCTGATAAAGAGCGGTGCAACGGTCAAAAAAACGCTCCCCGCCGCCTTCCTGCAGATAATCTTCCACCCGTGCCGGGTGGAAGGCCGGACGGCCCGCCATGGCAAGCAAATCTCCCGTGCCCGCCTCCATTACTACCACCGCGCCTTTGATCGCCTTATTGTCCATCACATCTTCCACAACCTGCTGAATCCGGGCGTCAATAGTCAGCACCAAATCCTGCCGCCTGCCGTCCCTGCCCCCCTCTTCCACCGTTAATACAGAGCCGTTTAAAATATTGCCGCCCGCATCGCGGTAAACTCTTGCCGACCGCTCAGGTCTTTCACCTTTCAACTCAGACTCATACATCGACTCAAGACCGATTTTGCCGACCACATCACCGTAATGATATACTTTATTGCTCTCACTGCTTAATGTGGACAACTCTTCCCGCGAGGTGATTTTTCCCAGGTGGCCGGTTACTTGAGCCGCCAGCGGCCTGTCCCCGTAACGAAAATTTACCGGCAGAACCGCTACGCCTTTCCAACCACGCTCTTTTACCGCCTCCACCTGTGCTTGCGACAACTGGTAGGGCAGGTAACAAGGAGCGCCGTTCAGCAAACCCGCCAGGACCGTGCGCGGCACGTCAAGAATTTCTGAAAGACCCCGGATTACTTCCTCTTTCTCTATGATGGAAGGGAAAACCACAATTCTCTCAGCTTCTTGCCCACCGGTCAAAGAAACCAGGTTCCTGTCCAAAATCTTTCCCCTGCACACATCTTCCAGGGAAACATAAATGCTTCCCTGTTCCAGAGCCATAGCGGCATATTTTCCCCCGTCCCTGATTTGAATCATCCAGAGGCTTCCAATTAAGAGAACTACGATTATAATAAATAAATAAAAAACCACAACTTGTCTTTTCTGAATTAAAGAACCCATTATTTCCTGGTCCTTCCATGCAAGTATATATTAGAGCTTAGCCGGATATGTAGATAGTTATACATAGACGCTGCAATTTAAAAGGACAGCAAGTATTTCACGCTGTCCTTGATTTAGAACATATACTTAATAATTATCATTCCAGCGGCTTTCTCAGCATGGAGTATTCTTGCAGTTCTCTCTGCACTGGTATTCTGACAATTTGCTGCGGGTGCGGGGCGGCCTCTATTGAGTTCCCTTCTTCGTCGTAAATAGCGCTGATCTTAAGCTTTAAAGGCCCTCCCGTCGGCGTAAGTATTTCCATTTCGTCACCGGCGGCGAAGCGGTTGCGCTGCTCCACAACCGCCAGCCCGGTATGCGAATCGTAGCCCCGAACCAAGCCGGCAAAGGAATAGCGACGCCGGTAAATCTTACTGTGATAATGCTGGCCCGCCGCGCCCGGGTTTCCGAAAAGAAAACCGGTGGTGTATTCACGGTGGCTTACCTTGCTGATTTCCTCAAGCCAGGCGTCCGGGTTCCAGCAACCCGACCCGACGGCAAAAAAAGCGTCGATTGCCTCACGGTAAGCTTTCACAACCCCGGCCACGTAATGGATACTTTTCATTCTGCCTTCGATTTTAAAACTGCTGACGCCGGCCGCCGCCAGCTCGGGAATGTGCCGAATCAGGCAAAGGTCCCGTGAACTAAGGATATACGCGCCCTTTTCATCTTCTTCAAAGGGCAGGTACACTCCCGGTCTTGTTTCCTCCACCAGGGCGTACTTCCAGCGGCAGGACTGCGCGCAGTCGCCCCTGTTGGCATCTCTGCCGGCGAAGTAGTTGCTCAACAAACAGCGCCCGGAATACGAAATGCACATGGCGCCGTGGACGAATACCTCCAGTTCCACCCCCACCCGCTCCCGGATTTCCCTGATTTCATCAAGTGACAACTCGCGGGCCAGAATGATCCGGGAAACACCCTGTTTTTCCCAGAAACGTGCCGCAGACCAATTGGTGGTATTGGCCTGCGTGCTTAAATGCACCGGTAACGCCGGATGAAACTTTCTTACCAGCTCAACCACGCCCGGATCAGATACAATCACTCCGTCCGCGCCGGCCGCCCGGACAGTGTCAAGATAACCGGGCAGGACAGTCAGATCGCTGTTGTGCGCGAATATATTTACCGTAATATAAACCCGGACTCCCTTTTCATGAGCAAACCGTACCCCGGCAGCCATTTCTTCTTCACTGAAATTTCCCGCGCCGGCGCGCAGCCCAAAAAGCCGTCCACCCAGGTAGACGGCATCAGCACCGTAAAGCACGGCCACTTTCAATTTTTCCAGGTCTCCGGCAGGCGCCAGAAGCTCCGGTTGCTTCACTGCAGATACCTCTCTTCATTGGCATTGTGCTCCGCCAGCGTTCTGGCAAAGGCATGGGAGCCGTCCGGCTTGGCAACATAATAAAAATCACCTGTCACTACCGGATGAACCGCCGCAAGCAATGAGGACCTGCCGGGCGCGGCTATCGGCCCGGGCGGAAGCCCTTGCGCGCGGTAAGTATTATAAGGTGAATCGACTTCCAAATCTTTATAGGAAAGCTGCGGCTTGTTAACTCCCAGGGCATATTGCACCGTCGCATCGACTTGCAGGAGCATGGAGCAAGACAGGCGGTTATAAATTACCCCGGCTATTAACGGCTTATCCTCCTCAATTTTTGCCTCCCGCTCCACCAGCGAAGCGATGGTCACAGCCTGGTGCAGAGTCAGCCCCGCTGCCAGCGCCAGCGCAGTATAGTCAAGGTCATTTATTTCCTGCTCAAAACGGCTCAGCATCAGCTCAATGATGGCACTTTCACTGATACCCCTGGTTACCTGGTAGGTATCCGGAAAAAGATACCCTTCCAGACGCTTTTCATTTTTCGGCAAATCCTGGATAAAAGAGTAGCTGTAATTGTCGTTGGCAACCGCCCTGTAAAAACGCTCCCGGTTAACCAGTCCCTTGCTTTCGAGCAGGTCGGCTATTTGGGCGGTGGTAAATCCTTCGGGCACGGTAAATGTCTGGACCACCAGGCGGCCGTCAATTAATTCAGCCAATATTTGCGACATTGAAAGCCCGTTGTTCAGCATATACTCACCAGCCTTGATCTGTCCGTCCTGCCCTTTCCACCTGGCCAAAAGACTAAACGCCGCAGCGCTCCGCACCAGTTTATTTTGTCGCAGGATATCCCCCACCTGCCCGGCGGACGCCTGCAGGGGCACAGTCACGATCACATCCCCGGCCTTGCCGGGCGGCGCCACGGGCGACAGCAAGACCAAGGCGCTGATAGCAATAGCTGCCAGACAAAAAATAATTGACGGGATTAAAAGGCAAAGCTTATATCTCACCAGCCATCTGCCCGCGGTTTTTTTTTCTTTTAACTTGCCCATGCCAAGCCTCATAACATATCTTTCCGTAATCCTATTTGACACGGATTATTGAACGCTGCCGCACCGTTAACCTGGTTTGCCGCAATCCCGCTCCGACTCGCGCCTCATTGATTGGCGGAAGGCTTTAACGCAGGGATCGCCTGATTAACCGTTTGGTTTACGCTGCTTTCCGTCCCGCTGTTATTCCCGCCATTCACACCGCCCATGTTCTGATTTGTATTGCTCTGGACGTTTCGACCGCCAGCCGGCTTGTTTGCCCCGCCCGCCCCCGGTGAAGGAGTTGAGGGTGCAATTTGCGGCAGGGCTTGTTCCAAGGTGCCAACCGCAATCACTTTATTCACCGGACTATATTCACTGGAAGAAAGATATTCTCTTTTTTCCACCGCGCCATTTGAAAAGAATACCCGCTCCGCTGACGCTTTAAACCCTTTCTGGCCTTCCTGCTTAACAACCTGCTCGCCTTTAAGCAGGTTGGGATCATTCTCGTAAACCACACCAGGCTCGATCTCCTGAGTAACCCAGGAACTCACCCGCACATCTTTTTTATAGGCGGTATTGCCATATATCTTTAAACCAATCTGCCCTCCGGAAACAAAAGACTTGATAAAAATGTAACTTTCCGTATTGTTGCGAAACCTAAAATCTATCTCGTCGTATACCACGGTGGCGTCCCGGCCGATTGGCACATAGGTGACCGGCAGGGAGTGGTTGGAACGTTCCACAATTTCCAGGCCGGCCAGCAGGACACAGTTATAGAGGGTTGTGGACACCTGGCACACTCCGCCTCCCACGCCATCCACAAACTCATTGTTGACAATTATGGGAGCAGTCTTATAGCCCGTTTCCGAACTACGCGGGCCGACTACTTTATTAAAAGACACCTCATGTCCCGGGCGGATTAGTTGTTCGTCAAAAGCGTGCGCCGCCACGCTGATATTATAGGTGCGGCTTACTTTGGCGGGATCAAACCAGGTGGTATAACCGGCCAGGAGGCCGTTTATCCCCATCGACTGGACCATCTCAGTCGAACGGGCGGGCGGCACGGTAATCATGGCCATTTCCACTTCCGGTTTTTGACTTTCAACAATGGCTGAGGTAAGGTCGACCGTCAACTTTTCCATATCTATGATTGTACCGTCTTTCGCCGGCCGCACGGAAACCGCGTCATTTGCGTCTATTATAAAATTCGCGTCGACAGGATCAACGGTTATGCCGCGGGTCAACTCTTTCACCCGTTGACTCAGCCTATCCTGATCAAACCCAACAGCGGGAGAAATGATCATGCCGCTTTGCTTTAGCTGCTTTCTGTCCCGCCACTGCTGGATCAGGCTACCCTTTCGCCCGGCCTGGAGGGCCGCGTCCATTACCGCCTCCTCATCCAGTTCAAATCCTGCTTCATTTAACAGCAACGGCCAGCGCTGGTCCTGATAACAAAGCGTCACCTTGGCAGCCCGCAGGCTTTTTTCCAGTTCAGAAAGCTTTGCCGCGCCTTCCGGCTTGTTTAAATTTCCCAGCTCAATGCCCATAACCTCCACACCGGGCAATACCTTCTCTGATGTGGAGCTAAAAAACCCCGAGCTAAAAAAAACCAATGGCGTTATAAGTGCAACTACGGCTAGCACACATACCACAACGCGGGTGCTTCTCACGGGCACAACCACACCCCTTATTTTAATCATTTACATAATGATATGTTCGAAAACCATTAAACAGTCATCCACAGACCACGCGCCAACAATAAAAAAGCCGCTTGCGGAGTCAAACTCCTCAACCAGCCACATTATCTAAATTTCACTCAACTTCTTCCAAGTTTATTCTCTCTTCCCATGCGTCAGCGACTTTCTCCCATTCCTCATCTTCCTCAATATCGACTAGCAGCTCGTTTCCGTCGTCATCATATGTAATTTTCAGGATGATCGCCTCTTCGCTGTCTTCCTCCACAGGCAACAAGATAGCATATTCAGAACCGTCCACCTCTATGATATCAATGACCATAAAGTCATGTTCCGCGCCTTCTTCATCAATCAGAGTTATTACTTCTTCTTGTTCGGCCACCGTTTTCACCTCTTCAGCAATTTATTGATAATATTACACCTAAGAATGGTCACAAGTCAAGAAATTCTAACATTTCATTCAGTATTGAACAACCCTGGCCATTTCTAGCTTCCGGGGGATGTTTTCCTGCTGCGGCTGTCGAGATAGCCCTGCAGGATTAAAGCGGCAGCCATTTTATCAATCACCTGCCGCCGTCTGGAGCGGCTGAGATCGGCTTTAATCAGCAGCTTTTCCGCCTCCGCTGTGGAGAGGCGCTCATCCCACAGTTCGACGGGCAGATGAAGCGCTCCCGATAACCGGTTCGCAAAGGTCTTAATTTTTTCCGCACGCTGGCCGGAACTGCCGTTCATATTTATCGGCAACCCGACAACTATGCGCTCAACTTCGTATTTTCGGGCTGCCTCCGCAATCTTTTTTATATCCGCCTCGCGTGAACCTTTGCTGACAATCACCTCCACCCCTTGGGCAGTCCATCCCATCGGGTCGCTGACTGCCACACCAATTCTTTTATCCCCCAAATCAAGGCCCATTATCCGCTCCAAACAAAAAATCCCCTTAATTAAATGACTTTAATACAGAATTCAGGGCAAACCGATCCGCAGTAACCACAAAGAGTGCACTTCGCCATGTCTGCCACAGCCTTGCCGCCGGACAGGCTTATCGCGCCTGACGTACACCTTTTTACACATTCGCCGCATCCGGGACACCATTCCTCGATACATAAGCGCCGCGGCCGGCGGGCCACCTTTGCCTGCAAACTTGACGGAACAGTCTGTCCGCTAAAAAGACGCGTGTTATAATCGACTTCATCCCGGGAGCTCATCCCCACCGCCACAGAAGCCAATTCAGGTATAGATAAAATATAATTCAAGGCCTCTTCGGTACGGCTCAGCAGATGCCCCCCGCCCAACGCTTTCATAGCGTAAATTCCTTTTCCGGCATTAAAGGCTTTTCTGATGGCCTGGAGCATATCTTGCGCCGTACCTCCCCTGATCCCTATCCCCGCCATATTGAGCAGCGGGTGGATCACATCTATCTCCGGAACAGCAGCGGCGCCCAGCACTCCTTGCACATGGTGAGTGGACACACCGATGGCGCGCACAAAACCTTTTTCCCTGGCTTCCAATAAATATTCTATAGCTTCCCAGTGACCTTTTATCGTTAATAATGATTCTTGCTCATGCAGCATGAAAACATCTATATAATCTCTGCCAATCAGCTTAAGCGCTTTTTCAACGCTCTCCCGCATACCCTGACCGGTATAGGCGTAACATTTTGATACCACGACAACTTCCCGGCCAAAATCCCGGAGCGCTTCACGAATATAAGGATAAGTGCCATAAAGCTCCGCAGTGTCAATAAAATTTACCCCCGCTTCCAACGCCCTGCGGATCACGCCGGCTCCTTCCGCCAGGGGCAGGTTGGCCTGCAGCGGACCAATGGTAAGCCCCCCGAAACACAAGCGGGATACTGTTATGCCCGTCCTTCCAAGCACCCTGTACTGCAACTGCCGCCATCTCCTGTTAAGGGTCAGATACTATTTCTGAGATAATATTTTACCAGTTCCTCCAGCAACTCATCCCGTTCCAAGCGGCGGATCAAACTGCGGGCATTCCCGTGACTGGTAATATAAGCGGGGTCTCCTGACAGCAAATAGCCGACAAGCTGGTTAATGGGATTGTATCCTTTTTCAACCAGGGCCGCGTAAACCTTAAGCAAGATATCCCGCGCCTGGTTATAATCCTCGCCTTGAATTTTAAACATCATAGTCTCGTCAGTATTATCCCACGTCATCGCGCGAACCCCCTTTCCACCATTGTATTTACTAATATTCTACACCTGCTTTTCATTTCCTCCATTGCTAAATATAACTATAAAAGATATNCTTAGTATTCCCCATTGCGACANACGNCCATAACTTTATCTTTTATTCCCGCGACAATTTCCTCCGTACGCATGCTGCGCGAACCTTTTACCAAAACAGCNTCGCCGCTTTTGATCATTTTTTTCAGCCTTTCCAAGGCGCCTTTATTATCAGCATANTTCTCCACCNCCGTACATCCTCGTACAGATTCTATGCCCTCCGCTATCCACGCGGCTCGCGTGCCAACCGTCAAAACCACGTCAATACCGTATTCCGCCGCTTTTACNCCCAGNTCAAAATGACTTTGGTAAGCAAACCGTCCCAGTTCCATCATGTCGGCAAGCACGGCGATACGTCTTTTGACGCCGTTCATGCCGGCCAGCACNAACAAGGCGGCCGCCATGGAATCCGGACTGGCGTTGTAAGTGTCGTCAATAATATGCANNTCACNTGATTCCAGCAGCTGTTGACGCATCTTTTCGCCTTTGAACGCAGACAGTCCNCTTGCGGCCGCGTCAAGCTCAATGCCGTTTTGACATGCTGCCGNTAAAGCCGCCAGAGCGTTATAGACGTTGTGCCTGCCCGCCGCCGGAACGTAAACTCTTTGCCTGCCTTCAGGATATACGAATTCAAAGCTGGAACTATTGTTGCCATGTTCCACACATTCAGCGCGGTAGTCACACCAGTCAGCCAACCCGTAAAAAAACGTCTTGTGGCGCATTTTCCCTTTATATTCCGCAAGCAATGGATCATCACCATTCAGAATAACGATTCCATTATTATTCATGCCGCGAGTGATGCTCATTTTTTCACGCTGTATGTTTTCCAGCGAACCCAACTGCTCAATATGTGAAATCCCTATATTAGTCACCACGGCAATATCAGGCTTCGCAATTAAAGACAGCTCTGCTATTTCACCAAATTCGCTCATTCCTATTTCCACAACGCCGGCTTCATGCCGGTCTTCCAGCATAAGGATCGTCAACGGCAATCCGACCCTGCTGTTAAAGTTGCCTTCTGTCTTCAAAACACACTTTTCCGCTGACAGCGCGGCGGCTATCATTTCCCTGGTGGAAGTTTTCCCTGCGCTGCCTGTCACCGCTGTAACAGGGATATTAAAGCGCCCGCGGTGATAGCAGGCGATATCCTGGAGTGCCTTGCGAGTATTATCAACAGCAATCCACACACCTTCACCGACGACCTCATCTTTATGCCGCTGGGTCAGCACTCCCGCCGCGCCGTTTGCAAAAGCGTCTTCAATAAAATCATGTCCGTCAACCCGGCTGCCGATAATCGGCACAAACAATGAGTTATTCCCTTTTTTTTTCGAATCCGTATGCACCAAAAGAAACTTTTTGTCACGGCTGCCGCAAAGCAGCCGTCCTCCGGCAGCATGCAGCACCTGCTCAACACTCAGCGGTTTCATGGCCACCACCTTAGCTTGCTTTTAACGGTTTAAGGACTTTAGAACATCCGCGACGATTTCACGTTCATCCATGTGATATTTAGTGCCGCGAATTTCCTGATACTGTTCGTGCCCTTTACCCGCAAGCACCGCGATATCGCCCGGCTGCGCCGTTTCTATCATGTAACGGATAGCCTCTCGCCTGTCGTGAATTTTTACATATTTTCCTTCCGTCGGCTTAATACCCTGCTCAATGTCCTTGATGATCTCCTCAGGATCTTCATCACGCGGGTTGTCCTCGGTTAAGATAGTAAAATCAGCCAACCTCCCGGATATTTCACCCATTTCAAAGCGCCGCCGCCTTGCGCGGTTGCCGCCGCAGCCAAATAAGCAGATCAACCTTGCAGGCTGGTAAGAGCGAAGCGTATTCAACAGGTTCTCCAGGCTGACGGCATTGTGGGCGTAATCTATCAGCAAGGTGAAATGCGGCAGGGCCGGCACAAATTCCAGGCGGCCTTTGACCCTGATGTTTTCCAGCGCGAGGCTGACGGCGTCGGGGCCGACCCCTAAAAGCAGACATGTCGAAATCGCGGCCAGAGCGTTGTATACGTTAAACTCACCAGGAACCCCCACGGTAATATCAAATTCCAGCCCCGGGCCGCGCAGCCTGAACATCACCCCAAGCCACCCGGGCCGGGCAAGCCGCTCTAGTTTTACGGCCCTGAATTCCGCATTGTCACAAAACCCAAATGTAGTAACCTTACAGGTACTCCCCCCCCGGATCGTCTATGTTAATCATGCCATGCCGGCACATTCTAAAAAGTTTTGATTTGCACTGAAGGTAATCCGCAAAGGATGCATGTTCATTGGGGCCGATATGATCCGGTGAAATGTTAGTGAAAATACCGACATCAAAGTCAGTCATCGCCACGCGTTCCATCATCAGTCCTTGCGATGAAACTTCCATGACGGCGCTGTCACAGCCATTATCCAGCATCTCCCTGAAAAGCTTTTGCAAATCGTAGGACTCCGGCGTGGTATTTCGCGCTTTGCTCTTCCGCTCCCCCACAATAGTTTCAATAGTGCCGATTAAGCCGGTTTTATGGCCGGCCTGCTCCAGAATGGATTTGATCATATAAGCGGTGGTGGTTTTCCCTTTGGTGCCGGTAACGCCGATAAGTTTGAGCCGCCGTGAAGGGTGGCCGAAAAACGCGGCTGAAACATATGCTAAAGCGTAACGTGTGTTCTCCACATATATTACCGTCACGCCCTGCTGAACCTGGACCGGTTTTTGCGCCAACAAAGCTTTCGCTCCACGTTCGCAGGCGGCGGGAATAAATTGATGCCCGTCCGCGACCGTGCCTTCAATACAGACAAAAAGACTGCCGGGAACCGCTTTCCGGGAGTCGTACGCTATATCGGTGATCTCTATATCCATATCCCCGTCAGTATGTGAATATTGCATCCCTTCGATAATCTGCGACAGCCTCATGACGATTCCTCCATCTATATCTCCCCGTCGAACACCCTTTCCGAGGGGCCTGTCAAAAAAATATGCCCGCTGCCGGCATCCCAGTCGATATACAATTCGCCGCCGATTTGCCTGACCACGGCTTTACGCTCACAACGTCCGGTAAGCACGCCGCCGACCACTGAAACACAGCATCCCGTGCCGCATGCGAGCGTTTCTCCGGTGCTCCGCTCCCAAACCCGCATTTTCAACGTGTTCCGGTCAATAACCTGGGCAAATTCAGCATTAACCTTTTTCGGAAAAATTTTATGATGCTCCATCGCCGGGCCATAACGTGCCAAGGGAAAAGTGTCCACATCATCGATAAAAGCCACCACATGCGGATTTCCCATTGACACGGCCGTAGCCATGAAAACACGGCCGTCAACTTTCAACGGCTGCTCCACATAAGCATCACCGGGGAAATCCACCGGTATTTTTAACGGCTCCAGAACAGGAATCCCCATATCTGCCGAAATCATGGAAACAAGACCATTTTTAACAGTCAGCTCCAATATTCTAATGCCGGCGAGAGTTTCAATACTAAGACTTGATTCTTTCGTCAACCCATAGTCATATACATATTTGCCCACACTCCTGAGTGCGTTTCCACATATCTCCGCTTCGGTTCCGTCAGGATTAAACATCCGCATCCGGAAATCAGCTTTTTCAGACGGCAGGATTAATACAAGTCCGTCCGACCCCACTCCGTAGTGGCGGTTGCTTAAAAAAACCGCCCACTTTGAGGGGTTGTCAACTACCTGGTTTAAACAATTGATGTATATATAATCGTTGCCCAAAGCCTGCATTTTGGTAAACTTCATTTTCATTTTCCCCCAAACAGAACTAGGCCAACGCCTGGTCGAGATCATTTATTATATCCTCAACATTTTCTATGCCCACGGAAAGCCGGAGCAGCTTATCCGTGATTCCCACGCGCTCTCTAATTTCCTGCGGAATAGACGCGTGCGTCTGCACCATCGGATAGGTAATCAATGATTCAGTTCCGCCAAGACTCTCGGCAAATATGATCAACTCGACTTTTTGCAGCACTTGCTCAACCAGCGCCACGTCTTTCACTGTAAATGAGATCATGCCGCCGAAACCATCACTCTGGCGTTTGGAAATCTGATATGATTCATGTTCCGGCAAGCCGACAAAATAAACTCTTTCCACTTTAGGATGTGTCTTTAGCCAATCAGCCACCATAACAGCATTCTTCTGGTGTCTTTCCATGCGCAGCGCGAGCGTTTTAATCCCTCTGAGAACAAGCCATGAATCAAACGGGGACAACCCGGACCCCTCAGTTTTGAGAATCAGACGGAGCTTTTCCGCAAGCGATTCTTTTTCCACAACAACCAATCCCGCCATGGTATCATGATGGCCGGCAAGAAATTTGGTGGCGCTGTGAATAACAATATCCGCCCCAAACTCAATCGGTCTCTGAAAAAACGGAGTAAGAAAGGTATTGTCCACCACCGTCAGAATACCCCTGGATTTCACCAAACCCACAATTGCCGCGATATCAGCCACCTTCATCATCGGATTGGTCGGCGTCTCGATAAATACCATCCGGGTATTGGGGCGAAGCGCCTCCTCCACCTTCTCAACGCGTGAAGTATCCACATAAGTAAACTCGGTATTGTATTTTACCCAAATCTCCTCAATTAGCCTGTACGTTCCACCATATAGATCGTCGGAAACCACAACATGATCTCCCGCTCGAAGCATGGAAAAAATGGCTACCACTGCGGCCAGACCACTGGAGAAGGCAAAGCCGTACTTCCCGCCTTCAAGAATAGCAATAGTATCTTCGAGTTCTTCTCTGGTAGGATTCTGCACCCTGGAATAATCGTAGCCGGCTTTCTCGTAAAGAGCGGAGTGTCTAAATGTCGCAGTCTGGTAAATAGGGATGCTTATAGCGCCGGTCAGCGGGTCATACCCTTTATAACCATGAACAACTTTGGACTCAATTTTAATACCAGATTTTTTATTATTATCATCAATCATTTAGTATATCTTCCCTTTCGTTTTCTTCCATTTTCAATGGAATATTTAAAAATCTTAATTAATCAGCAGGTTTAATTATTAATTCTTTTTAGTAAACAAATATCCTGCTCATTATATAAAAAAGTATATATATTGCCATTTTATTCTAATACCATGTAAATAATTACCATAATTGGCATGGTCATAAATAATAGGGAATCAGTTCAACATATATTCTTGTCCACATCAATATAAATAGAAAGATTTATGTTTTACTACAAGCAGCACAATGGTTTATAATTGTTACTAATTTCAGGGAAAGGTGACGTAAATGATCTATCGCAAAGCTAAAATAACCGACGTTGAGCCGATTCACGCATTAATTACTTACTATGCCGGCCGGGGACTGATGTTGGCGCGGTCTCGCGCCATGCTTTACGAGAGTCTGCGCGAGCTGACAATTGCTGAAGAGCAAGGTATGGTGATCGGCGCCGGCGCGCTGAATATTATCTGGGAAGACCTCGCTGAAATCCGGGCGCTGGCCGTGGCACCGGAATACGCAGGACGGGGAATCGGCCGCAATCTCGTTAAAGCATTCATTGATGAAACGCGAGAGCTGGCCATTCCCCGTGTATTCGCCTTGACCTATCAGCAGGCGTTTTTTGAAAAATGCGGTTTTCAAATCGTGGCTAAAGAATCTTTGCCCCAGAAAGTCTGGAAGGAATGTGTCAACTGTCCTAAGTTTCCCAATTGCGAAGAGGTTGCCATGATTATTGACACTCGTAATCAGGACCGTTAATCCTTAATTTGACTCTCAGCAACCTTGTATGCTTTTTCCAGCGCGTCGCTCAGGCGTGACGGGTCCTTGCCGCCGGCCTGGGCCATCTCAGGCCGACCGCCGCCGCCGCCGCCGACCATGGCGGCAATTTCCTTAATCATTTTACCGGCGTGCAGGCCGCGGCTCAACAAATCTTTCGTCACCGCCGCCACCAGATTTACTTTATCGCCAACCGGGCTGCCGAGGACGATCACGCCGGTGCCTATTTTATCTTTCAACAGGTCCACCATGCCGCGCAGGCTGTCCATATCCGGTGCGGCGGCCTGCCCGGCCAATACTTTTACTCCTTTAACTTCTTTCACCCGGTCCAGCAAATCCTGGACCTGATACCTGGCCAGCCTGGCCTGGAGGTTGTCGCATTCGGCTTCCAGTTCTCTGACATTCTGAAGAAGACCTTCCACCCGGCGCGTCGCTTCATGCAGCGGCGCCTTGACCAGCCGGGCTATTTCCGCCAATTGCTCCTCGCCCGCTTCAATGTGGCGCAAGGCGCCTTCCCCGGTTACCGCTTCAATGCGGCGCAGTCCGGCCCCCACGCTGCTTTCGCCCACAAGCTTGAACAGCCCCGCTTCGGCGGTAGAACGCAGGTGCGTCCCGCCGCACAGCTCCAGACTAAAATCGCCCATTTTCACTGCCCGGACTCTTTCACCGTATTTCTCATCGAAAAGCGCGGCCGCTCCCATAGCGCGTGCTTCTGAAACCGACGTTTCAAAAACCTCCACCGGCAGATTGGCCAGCACCGCGTTGTTAACTATTTTCTCCACCTGCTTAAGCTCCTCGGGCGACACAGCGGCATAGTGGGTAAAATCAAAGCGCAGCCTTTCCGGCTCAACCAGCGAACCCGCCTGGTGGACATGCCCGCCCAGCACTGTTTTCAACGCTTTTTGCAAAAGGTGCGTGGCGGAGTGGTTGCGGCTTACTGCGGCCCGCCTGGAACGGTCCACCTGCACCAGCACCTGGTCGTGTTCCTTAATTGTGCCGCTGATTACTTTGCCCCGATGAATAAAAAGGTTCTCCACCGGCTTGCTCACTTCGAAAATTTCTATTTCCAGCCCGGCAGCGGAAAATCTGGCATGGTCGCTTACCTGGCCGCCGGATTCAGCGTAACAGGGGGTAACATCGAGAACGAAATCCACGGTTTGCCCGGCTGTCGCCGATTTTACCCGCTCATCTCCCTTGAAGATGCCGAGCACTTCCGCTTCAGCTTCCAACAAGTCGTACCCGACAAAAACAGTTTCCCCCAGCTGCCCGCGCAGGTCCTTGAAAAAAGCGTCCCGTTCAGAAATGTATTCGGTTTCCTGCCTGGCGTTCCTGGCGCGCTGCCGCTGTTCATCCATGGCCGCCCCGAAGCCGTCCGCATCGACTGTCAGCCCTTGCTCGGCAGCCATCTCCTGAGTAAGCTCCAGGGGAAAGCCGTAGGTGTCGTATAATTTAAAAGCGTCGGCCCCCGGCACAACCGAACCGCCCGACATTTTCAACCCGGCGATAATTTGGTTTAACATCTCCGTACCCTGGGCCAGCGTCTCCCCAAAACGTTCTTCCTCGGCTTGAATGACCTTCAGCACGTGTTCTTGCTTTTCAAGCAGCTCCGGGTATGCCGCGCCCATCTGCCGGATTACGGTGCGGGCCACCTGGTTCAGAAAAAGACCCTGCATGCCCAGCAGCCTGCCGAAACGCACGGCCCGCCGGAGCAGCCGCCGGATCACATAGCCCCTGCCCTCATTAGACGGCAGGGCACCGTCAGCCACGGCAAAAGTGATCGCCCGGCAGTGATCCGCAATTACTTTTAAGGCAAGGTCGGTTTTGCTGTCAGTGCCGTATTTAAGGTCGAGCAGTTCCGCCGAAAAATCCATAATTTCGCGCAGAAGGTCTGTTTCAAAGTTTGAAGGAACATTTTGCAGCACCGAGGCTACCCGCTCCAATCCCATTCCGGTGTCTATGCCCTTATTGTCCAAGGGAGAGTAATTGCCCTCTTCATTTCTGAAATACTGGATAAAAACCAGATTCCATATTTCAATGTAACGGTCGCATTCGCAACCGACCGCGCATTCCGGTGAACCGCAGCCGCGCTCCGCGCCCAAGTCCACATATATCTCTGAGCAAGGGCCGCAGGGTCCGACGCCAATTTCCCAGAAGTTNGTGTCTTTACCCATTCTGACAATACGGCCGGCGGGCACACCGACCACCCGGTGCCATAGGTCAAAAGCTTCATCGTCATCCTGATAAACAGTTATCCAAAGCTTGTCCGGCGACAGGCGCAGTATTTCAGTCACATATTCCCAGGCCCATGGAATGGCGTCTTCCTTAAAATAATCCCCAAAAGAAAAGTTGCCCAGCATTTCAAAAAATGTGTGGTGCCGGGCTGTCTTTCCCACCGACTCAATATCCGGGGTGCGGATACATTTCTGGCAGGTTGCCACTCTGGGAAATTCCGATTTGGCGGCTCCGGTAAAATACGGCTTGAACGGCACCATTCCGGCAGCCGTCCAGAGGATGCTGGGGTCGCTTAAAGGAATGAGAGAGGCGCTGGGCAAAATCTTATGGCCCTTTTTCTCAAAAAATTTCAAAAAACTCTCCCTAATCTCATTGCCAGTCATCAAAACATAATGCCTCCTACTGCAAAAAAAACCATAATTTTCGCTCTAATTATACAGATTATACAGAATGAAATTGCCGGGTGTCAAGGAGAGAGGCATTTTGGAGGGATTAGCAAACGAACACTTTGCCGTAAATGAAACTGAGGATCACTCTTAAGACAGCCGCCACGGGAACGGCAAGCAGCATTCCCGTCAAACCGTAGAGTTCACCTCCGGCGAAAAGGCTGAAGATCACCACGAGCGGGTGCAAACCCACCTTGTCACCCAAGATCTTGGGGGAGATAATATTTCCTTCCAACTGGTGGATAATTAAAAACGCCAGCGCAACTTTCACGGCCAGCCACTTGGAATGCAAGATCGCCAGGCAGACTGCCGGCACCGCGCCGATCACCGGCCCGAAATAAGGGATTAACTCAGTTATTCCGGCAATAAGACCCAGCATCATGGCAAACTCCATGCCCAGAAAGGCCATACTAGCCGCTGTCAGCCCGCCGACAATGGCCGCCACGGAAAAATAGCCCCTGACATAACTACCCAAAACCCGATCGATCTCGCGCAAGATCCCGGCAACATCATTCCGCCACTCTTCAGGCAATATTTTAATAGTTTTTCTTTTTATTAATTCCAGGTCTTTTAAAAAATAAAAAGCGAGCACCGGCGCCAGGATTATTTTAAATACATATCCCGCCGCGCCGATTAAGGACGCCACGGTCAGCCTGACCTGCTGCAGAATTATATTTTCCAGCCAGCGAAAACGTTCGTCAATAACCTGCCTCATGCCTTCCGGAATACTCAGACTGACATAGCGGGACTGCACGGACCGGACAATGTCCTGGACCTGTTCGGTATACTGCGGGATTGTCTCAGCCAGGGTATTGAGCTGCTCGATAGTGCGGGGCAAACCGTACAAAAAAATACCCGCGCCGAAAAAGAACAGCGCCAGATATACCAGCAGAATCGCCCCCGTTCTTGATGTACCCCTTTTTTCCAGGATACTGACTAAAGGGTCTAAAAGGTACGTCAGCAAGACAGCCAATCCCAGGGAAAAGATTAATCCCTTGATTAGATAAAAAAAATATATGACAAAAAAAACCGCACCGCTTAAGAAAAGCAGTTTCTTTGCATTATTTTCATTCCACCAGGACAACTTTTCCACCACCAAAACATAAGTGGGGAGAATCTCCCCCCACTTAAAACTCAAAAAAGCCTTGCTGTTAAATTATATTCAGGAGTACATGTCACCACGTCCCGCTCCCTAAAGCAGAAATTCATTTTGCGGGTCAAAAGCGACCAGACTGCCGTCTTCAGCCAACTCGTAAATCTGAACGCCTTCTTTATTAATCCGGTATTCCACACAACAATCCCAGCAGTAAAACTGGTCAATACCAACTTTCCCAATGGCTTTGCCACCGCAGACCGGGCAAGTCAAGAGTTTCGCCCCCATTCAGCGATTAAATCCAAACTTTAATTGCTATTATGTCCACCCGCCTGATAAAAAATGCACATGACAATACTTCTGTATACCCACTTCGCATTTGATAGCATATAAGCATAATCCAAAGGCGGTTTTTATTTCGCAATATCTATGGTGGCCCCGCCCACCAGGCAATCCCCGTGGTAAAAAGCGACTGCCTGTCCGGGAGTAATGGCGCGCTGCGGTGAGTGGAAGCACACTTTTACACCGCCGCCGGGCAAGGGAGCCATAGTGGCCGGAGCCGGCCTGCCGTTATAGCGCACTTGCGCCTCAATTTCCATGGAACCGGCCAGATCCTCATAGAGAATCAGATTTACATCCTCCGCTGTTAAACATGTGCCCATAATGGCCTCTTCAGGCCCTAAGGTGATAGCGTTGCTATTAGTGTCTATTTTTACCACATAAAGACGTTCCCCCGTTGCCAGGCCCAGCCCGCGGCGTTGACCGACAGTATAAAAAGGAATGCCCTGATGCTCTCCGATGATGTCGCCTTTCAGGTTCAGGAACGGGCCAGGCTTGATGTCAAACTTTTTTTCCTGTAAAAAACCACGGTAGTTGTCGTCAAGGACAAAACAGATTTCCTGGCTTTCAGCCTTTTCCGCGACCGGCAGGCCAAAACCGGCGGCCATTTTTCTTACCTGCTCCTTGGTGTAGTCCCCCAGAGGCATCAGGGTATGGGCAATCTGGTGCTGGGTGAAACCGTACAATACGTATGTCTGGTCTTTCCTCCGGTCGGCTGAACGGCGCACCGTATAACGTCCGTATTTCTCGCTGAAGCCCAGACGCGCGTAATGGCCGGTGGCAATATATTCAGCCCCCAGCCCCAGCGCCTTGCCCAGCAAAGCTTCAAATTTAATGTACCGGTTGCAGGCAATACAAGGGTTGGGCGTGCGCCCGCGCAAGTATTCGGAAGTAAAGTAGTCGATCACCTTTTCCTCGAAGATATCGCGGAAATTCATTACATAATAAGGAATACCTAATTTACCGGCTACCCGTCTCGCGTCTTCAACAGCCGCCAATGAACAGCACCCGGTATATTCCCCTCCCACTTCAGTTTGGGCGGAATCCCAAATTTGCATGGTGACACCGATTACATCATAACCCTGCTGCAACAGGAGGGCGGCGGTGACAGAACTGTCAACACCGCCGCTCATAGCTACGACAACCTTTTCTTTAGCCACAATAGCGCACCTTTGACAATTATTTTTAATTAACTCTAAAACAGAGTTAATCAGTAGGATTTATGGGATGATCTTAGCATGGCAAATAATTATTGTCAACATTAACACTATTCCAGTAAGACTTAACACCATGTTCACCTTAATTATTAGAAAATGGCGCTGCTGTCAAGCGATCAATTATAGGCGGCAAAATATCAAGGAAATATTCCACATCCCTCTTCCAAGAGTAAGCCGGAGCGATCCGCGAGCGGTTTTCAGGGCGGTACGCCCATGGCCAGCAGCACATGCGAAGGTACCGTGGCAACCTGACGAACAGGCGGAACATCCCTTTGCTTCCCCTGACTCCTTCGATAAAAATAAGAAACCTTCCTCATCTAAGAGAAAGGTTTCTTACTTTTACAAAGAGCCCGTAATGAACTACGCTACAGCCATTATAAATCCCTGCATAGCCCAGAACAATCTTTCGACTGCCGAGAACCATTACGGAACCTATAATGACCTTTGCTCGACTATCATGGATACCTAGGAAGCCTGCAGCAATCTTTCGACTGCTGCAAACCTCACATCAACAAATATAGTTAAATGTATCCGGCACCCATGATAATCTTAGCTCGACCGGTAAATATCCCTTACGACCTCATAGCAATCGTTTTCGACTGTTATAAAGCCTGCCGGAACACTTACCAGTCTGCCCTCCGGCTGATACCGAACCTTTTAGACCCGGCATCAACCTTCGGCCGGCTGTTACAGAGCCTTTTGACCCTGTAACAGCCTGGGCTCGTCCATTACAAACCCTTATTTATATTTTGTCTCCGGCAGCGGTTTTAATACAAGGTACTTAATCCCAAATATCGATTATTAATTGTTAATTACTTCTATATTGTATTGTATTCACGTTGTTTAATGCAGTTTGCCTTGTCCAGGCTCTCCCTGTCCCAAACAAGCTTCACAACCGCAAGCCACGTCATGTTTATCACCATTAGGCTTACGTCCTGCCGATTCCAGAGCGTCAACCACCTGCCGGCGTATGTTTTCCAGGTACATCTCACGGAGTTCTTTTTGTTCCTCTTTTTCCTGCGGCGAAAGTCCTCCGTTACGCTGTTTGCGGGCCAGAAAATTGATTCTATCTATTAATTCTTTGGTTATCAATCAAATCACCTCATCATTATTATACCATACACCACCTGCAATCTCCCTGTTTCAGAACCCGATGAAATAGGCCTGCCGTACTAAAAACCCCCATATGGGGGTTTTTATTTCAACTTTCCTTTTTTCCGCTTTCACTCCGGTTAAAAGGCTTGCGGGCCGGAGCAGAGACAACCTGACGGTCACGGTCGATTGGCCGCAAAACACTCGGCCTGGTGTTGCGCATTGAAACCGGCGTCCGCACCAGGACCCCGCCTAAAGCCTTTGCGTTAAAAGGCACCAGCGGCCATAGGTAAGGCAGGCCTTTGCGTTAAAAGGCACCAGCGGCCATAGGTAAGGCACCCCGAAGGATTTATTCAGCGCTAGGGCCACAAAAGTGGCAATAACGCCAACCACAAAACCCGGCACCCGGAACAGCGCGGTCATGATGATCAATCCCAGCCGCACCAGCCGGTTGGCGTTGGCCATTTCAATGCTGGGAGTGAGAAAAGTGCCGATTGCCACCACGGCTACATACAAAACCACCTCCTGGGAAAACAGCCCTACTCTGGTGGCCAGCTCCCCGACTAACAGCGCCGCGATAATGCCTGTTGACGTCGCCAGGGCTGCCGGTGTGTGAATGGTGGCCAGCCTGATCATGTCTATGGCAATCTCCGCCAGGATAAACTGCCATATTAGCGCCACCTCGCCGGGCTGGCTAACACCGATAAAAGCCAGCTGTGGCGGCAGCAATTCCGGATTGTTGGCGAATAGAAACCATAGCGGCAGTAAAAAAATTGAGGCCGCGACACCAATGAACCGCACCCAGCGCAGGTAAGCCCCCACGGTGGGATTCTGGCGGTATTCCTCGGCATGCTGCAGGTGGTGAAAATATGTGGCTGGGGCGATAATTACACTGGGCGAGGTGTCCACCAGCACCAGCACGTGCCCTTCCAGCAGGTGCATGGCAGCCACGTCCGGCCTCTCGGTATAACGCACCTTGGGGAAAGGGTTCCAGTAAGAACCTGGAGTAATCAACTCCTCCACCGATTTTTCACCCATCGGGATACCGTCAATCTTGATGTATTCTATCTTATCCTTTATGCTTTCCACCAGATCGGGGTTGGCTATATCTTCAATATAGCAAATAATTATGTCGGATTTCGACCGGGTCCCCACCTGGACGTATTCCATACGCAGCTTGGGGTCCCTGATCCGCCTGCGGATTAAAGCGGTGTTAAAAACCAGGGTTTCAACAAAGCCGTCCCTGGAACCCCGCACCACTCGCTCCAGATCCGGCTCTTCGGGACTGCGGATGGGGTAAATCCTGGCATCCATAATCAAGGCTTTATCCGAGCCCTCCGCCAATATAGCGAGGGGACCCGCCAGCACTTTTTCGACAACATCCTCAAGATACTGTACTTCTTCCACTTCAGTATAGCCAAGATGGCTCCGGAACAGCTCTCTTATTCCTTCCGGGCGCATATCCTCATGACTGAGTTGGGTCAAGTTCTGCAGAACAATTGTCACAATTTGGTCATTAGTTAAACCGTCCACAAAAAGCAAGGTGACATTTTTGCCGCCGATGACCAGTTCCCTGGTGAGAACGTCAAAGCTTTTTTCAATCCCTATTTCAGCGTCCAAAAGCCTGATATTTTTTTTCAAGTCCTTGCTGATCCTTGTTTTTTCTTGTTCCTTTTTCATCTCCGCACTCCGGTGCACCCAAACCAACTCCTATCACACTTAATATGCTGAAGAACAATACCTGTGTCGGCTGTTAAACAGCATCCTTCAGATTTAAAAAATCTTGTCCAAGTTTGGTTAGACTGCACATTTTGCTTTTGCCTTCAGTCGCCACATCCACCAGGCCAAGAGCATAAAGCTGCATGACAATATGGTCCAGCACAGCCCTTTTGACCTTAGCGGTCAGAGAAAGCTCTTCTTTGTTCATGGAACCTTCTTCTTCAAGGGTTTTGATCACTCTTACCGCTTCTTCCGGGAGACGGTTCTGTACGCCGCCGAAGTACTCAACCAGTGTTGTAGTCATAATTCGCCGCTCCTTTTAAATATGATTTAACCTTATTATGGCCATTAATCAGTTAAGTAAACCTGCCTAATTATTAGATAAATCAGAGGCGACAACACTGCCAGCCTGGATGTCAGGTTACGAAGAAGCTCTCCACTGCGGGTACAAAAGAGAGTGGCGCGAACCGGCCGGAAGATAATCATAAATATCAAAAAGTTTACCAACTATTTCCCCGTCCAGGGCATTACTCAACACCATTTTACCCATAATTTCTTCAATACTTTTTTTACCCAGGCCAGGGCGGTAGGGCCTGTCCTCGCGAAGGGCGGTAAACACATCCGCAACAGCCATAATTCTAGCGCCAAGTGATAGTTGCGGGGCTTCCAGGCCAAAGGGATAGCCGCCGCCATTCGGTTTTTCGTGGTGGTACGCGGCCCACTCAGCAATAGTAGAAGGAATGCCTGCTTCTCTTAGGATATGAAAAGTGTAGTAAGTGTGTTGTTTAATTAAAGCAAATTCCTCCGCACTGAGAGAACCCGGCTTTTCCAGTATCTCATCCGGTATTGAGAGCTTGCCCAGATCGTGCAAAAACCCGGCAATTTCCATCATTATCAGATCTTCTCTCCCGAAATTCATGGCTTCAGCCAGTCGTACGGCGACATTGGCGACACCCTTCGAATGCAGGTACGTAAAAGGACTCTTATTATCAATAATGACAGCAAACATTTCAGCAATTTGTTTTAAATCGTTTAAACCAACTCTCTTTAACGGATTCTGCACGGGGTAAATCTGTTTGCTCAGCGCGAAAGGTGAAACTAGGTCGAGCCAAAAGCTTTCCCGCCGGGCCAAGCTTCTAAAAGTAACTACCAGCTCCGGGTCGAAAACCTGACCGGTCTTACTTTCAATAGCGCGGATAATATCATCCCTCTTTATTAATACATGTTCTTCCTTTGACATTAAGACATCAATCCGGTCGGCCAGGTGGATAATTCTTGCCGCCAGGGGAATCCTTTTTCCGGCGAGCCCCGATCTGTTCCCGCCGCCAAAGCGGTCGTGATGGTGCCGGATAATCTCCGCGACAGGTTTTAGAAAGTCAACCTTGCTAATTATTTCATAGCCATTACTGCAATGTTCCCACGGTTCAAAAATTTCAAATTCAACCAGTTTTACCTTCTCTCCCCAGGTACTGACACCGGCATCATGGATAAGCGAAGCTAAAAGGATCATCTCTCTTTCATCCTCCGTCAGGCCTATTTCTTCAGCCAGGGCTGTCCCGATATAAGCTACCTGCAGATGGTGCCTGGCGATTCCCTCCTTGGTAAAGTCCAGGCAAAGAGAAAGGGATGACAGAAGACGGTGCGGATCCATTAATATCTTCATATAAACCTCCAGTCAAGATAAATAATTAATCCATCCTGTGCACATCCGGTATTTTTAAACAACCCGCAAACAATAAAGCTGCTCCAATTAAAAGCTATCCGCCAACAGCGGATAGCTTTTAATAATACGCATTATATTTTACCGATCAAGTTTTTATCGCTGCGGCAATCAGTTCTGAAAGTGTTTTATTTTGTTCCTTGACTTTGATGAGGTATTGAAAAACGCTGCCGGGGTAGTCAATCTCCTGGGACAGGGTGGTATATTCCAGGCAAGTGCGGGTAAGAGCAATCACACAGTTAGGAGAGTGGTTATCCTGGCACTGCCGGCATTGGCGGCAAGTTTCGGCCAGACCGGGGGCTACTGTTTCCGGATAATAGGTCTTTAAATCCCGGGTGGGGATAAGCTTATTGGCGCCGGGAATATCCAGCACACCTTTCTCCATGGAAAAACGCAAGGCCCGTTTGCTGAAACCAATCAAACAAGCGGATTCTTTGCATGCGGGACTTTTTATCTTGTCACAGTTAGCGCATAACTTTTCCAAATGTTTATATATACTCTGCAGGTCTATTTCATTCAAACTTCTTATAATCATCAGGACATCCTCCTATTCACCTGAAGTAAGGAATGCAACAAATTCCTCGTCAACATCATTTTTTTCCGGAAGCTGAAAATTTGGAGTAAAAGCCTCAATACCCAACCTCGAGATAGTTTTACAAAGCCTTTCCTCTGGTTC
>JGI11944J13513_1000970_pt1 | contig 24752 bp, 24 predicted proteins | sample TerdegcoTASludge_FD_13513 | JGI IMG/M metagenome (IMG submission 13513) | reverse complement strand
AGTACTAGAAATCGGGCCAGGATTGGGATTTCTAACTGAAAAATTATCCAAAGTCTGTGACAAAGTAATCGCTGTTGAGAAAGACAAAAATCTTGTAAACATTTTAAATCGAGAGTACAACTTTGACAATGTCGAAATAATATGTGAAGATTTTCTAAAGTTTGAAGAAAAAAAATTTGATACCGTTGTTTCAAGCATTCCTTATGCAATTTCTTCACAGATAACTTTCAAATTATTTGAAATGAACTTTGAAAGTGCGACTTTATTATACCAAAAGGAATTTGCATTGAGATTCATATCAAAACCTGGTGAAGATGATTATTCAAGACTTAGTGTAATGTCCAAAATCAACTCAGAAATAGAAATTCTTAGAGACGTCCCTCCTGAAGCTTTTTTCCCTGAACCAAAAGTTTGGTCTTCTGTAGTAAAGATAACGCCTGACAAGAAATTTGAAATTAATGAAGTATTTGAAAATACAGTAAGAGCACTTTTTACCCATAGAAATAAAATAGTCCTAAAAGCCATCTATCATTCGAGAGATATTTTTGGAAAAGGAAAAGAATTCAAGCAATTGATCGATGAAATCCCTTTTAAAGATAGAAGAGTATACACTTTAAATATCTATGAAATAAAAGAGATAAGTGACTGGCTAGAAGGATTATTATGAATTTCTTTGATGATTTTGATAATGAGATTAATTTAGTTATAGGTGATGTCAAATCTTTTATAGGAGGCCTTGAAAATCCCCTATCTGATCTAGGTATTTCTTTTATTGAAAAATTTAGAGAGTCCCTTAAAGGATTCAATACTTTTCTTTTATTCCCTTATTGGCTATCTGAAGGATTTGAAGTTAAAGATAAAGAAATTGTTTCTAGACAACTTTCAAATCTTGATGTATATGGTATAATGCATTTGAGGATTATTGATGATATTTTAGACAATCCAGAAAAAATTGACAGAAATTTGCTTTTACTATCTAACATCTCAGAATTTAAAATGTACGAAATATGCTTTAAACTTGTTGGTGATAACTGGGAATTTTTCAAAGACTTGGAAGAAACTTTAGTTAAGTTTTCAAACGCAATTCTTTATGAAAAAAATCACTACTTGTATAAAGGAATACTCTCGGATGAGATGTCAAAATATGATTATGAGCTTATGGCAAGAAAAGCCTTCCATTTAAGAATCCCCATTCTGTCTTATCTATACTTGGAAAACTCAAGTGCGAAAAAAAGAAAAGATTTACTTTCTATGATGGAATACTGGGGGACTTCAATGCAACTTTTCAATGATGTCCTTGGATGGAAAGATGATTTTAGAGAACATCAGATGACTTATCCTCTTGTGAAAGCTATTGAGTATCTAGAAAAAGAAAATTTAGTTGAGCAAGGAAAATCTGAAATAATGGACATCGCAGCAGCATTTATTGAAACAGATATACTAGAAAATACACTAAATATTGCATTAAATTACCAAAAAAAGGCTATTGAGTCAATTAATTCGTATAAAATGTATCACTTAAATGCTTTCTTTGAAGATTCTTTTAATAAGATATTATCAAGTATTGAAAAATTTAAAAATAAGAGGGAAAATATACTAAAAGATATAATTAATTGAGAAATTCGCAAATTGAATTAGTAAAGTTTATAAATTAATTATCAAAGAGAATAATTTGTAGGTGATTTTATGGATAAAACTACACATGATATTATAAAAACATACTTAAAGGAAAATGAAGGAGCAGGAGCAGTCTATTTATCAGCTCCAGAATTTTGGATGGAAGCAAAACCAGCTTTTTGGATGAATGAATAAGTTTGAAAATTATGTTTGGATTTATTTATTTTGTTTCATTTTTAAATATCCTAATAGGAGCTTATTCTTTAAAAATAAATTATAAATCAAAAATAAATATACTATTTTCAGTTTTAGCTTTTTTTACATCTGCAATAATGATAACTAATGTTCTAATTATACTAAGAGAGCATCACCTTTTATGGGAAAAATTTAATCTTCTATTTGTGGTATGGGTTCCAACTTTATACATTTTATGGACGTCAGAAATAACAAATAAAAAACTCTTAATTAGAAATGAAATTTTTACATTAATAAGCTTTATTTTCTCATTCTCTTTACTCTCAAATTTATTTATTAAAGATTTATTATTTGCTGATGGAAAGTTTACTGAGATATTTGGGCCTTTATTTAATTTATTTTTCATATATTATTCATTATGTTTTATTTATGGACTTATTCTGGTTTATAGGGGTTATGTATCCTCATATATAAAATTGGATAGAAAAAGAAATCTTTTTGTTTTTATAGGTACACTTGTTCCAATTTTAACTAGCCTAGTTACTAATTTCCTTTTTAGATATCTAGAGAAGTACGATGAATTACTAAGAGGTAACATAATAATTTTCCCAATAACAAATATAATTATGATGTGCTTTTTCGGATATTCTGTTATCAAATATAATTTTTTAAAAGAAGATATAACGGTAAAAGAACATTTAGATTCTTTAAGGATAAAAATAATTTATTTATTGAATATAATTATCATTATTAGTGCATGTTTAGTCTTAATCTTGTTAGGAATATTTAGAGAATACACTGATCTAATATTTATGAGAATAGCTTTAGCTTCCATGATTCTTATGGCTTTGATAACTATTTCTATTAATAAAACACTTGGGAAATATATCCAAGAAAAAATTGTTATCCCCATAGAAAAAATATCTAATCATGCAGAAGAGGTTGGAAAAGGTAATTTTTCTAATAAAGTGGGCTTTGACGGAGAAGACGAAATAGCCATTCTATCTAGACAAATGGATGAAATGACTGAAAAATTAAAAAAGACTTCTGAAATAAGAGATAATTTCAACAAAGCTCTCCAAATGGAAGTCCAAATAAAAACTGCAAAACTTCAAGAAACTTATGATCAATTAAAGGAAGCGGATAAAGCTAAGAAAGATTTCATTGATGCAATAGCCCATGAACTCTATAATCCGCTTGCAATAATAAGTCTAAGTGATGAATTCATAAACTGGGACACAATTGGCCCAGACAATAAAAAAATGATTACTTCTATCCATAGAAACGTAAAAAGATTAAATGAATTGGTCAAAGAAATTGAAGAATTTAATCTAATAGGGCGTCATGAAAATAAACTAAATATAGAACAAGTAGACTTAAAAGAACTAATTACTCTAATATCTCAAGATTTTATTATTCTTGCTAATAATAAGAAAATAGACTTTTCAGTTAGTTCAAGTGGTAAAAATTTCACTATTGAAGGCGATATAAAACAACTTACAAAAGTTTTTGTTAATTTGATGGAAAATGCAATTAATTTTTCTAACGAGGGTGGAGAGATAAAAGTCAAAATAGAAGAAAAAGAGGACAATATAGAGGTAAAAATAAAAGACAAAGGAATTGGAATTAGAGAAAAAGATATTGATCGAGTTTTTGAAAAATTTTACCGAGCAAAAGTAGACAATGAATTAATGCAAGGTATAGGATTAGGTTTACCGATTTCTTTAGATATTGTTACAAAACATGGCGGATTCATTAATGTTAAATCTAAGTATGGAGAAGGCAGCACCTTTAAAGTCATATTGCCTAAAAAACATGTGATTCTATGATTTTTCATAAAAACATCTCTGAAATAAAAATTAATAAAATTGAGGCTGATGATGCAAAAGGAGTGCATCTAACTACTTTAATTGGAGAAAGTCAAGGAGCAAAAAATTTTTTTATGAGATTAATGAGAATTGAAAAGAATGGTTTTTCTCCATATCACAAACATTCATGGGAACATGAAAATTTTATCCTAAATGGTGAGGGAATACTAAAGACTGAAGAAGGAGATATTCCTGTGAAAAAAGGGGATATAATCTATATCCCCCCAAACGAATTGCATTGCTATATCAATAAAGGAGAAGGAGACCTAGAAATTATTTGTTTGATTCCGTCAATGCTTTAGGAAGTCTTGAACCATATTCATTGTTTCCTTATAACCTTCGGTTGGTATATCTGCACTAGCTCCAATTTCACCTTGAATTCTTAATACTCCGTTAATCCCACAAAACATTCCTTCGGATACTTGACCATAAAATTCTTTCGGTGGCAAAATAGAAACGGCCACAACATCCCCATCCTTTATAGTCATATCATTAGTTAAAACCGTGATTGCTCTTTTTATATCGACATTGCATATCAAAAGAGAATCTGATGCTTTTGAAACGGATAGAACCTTACCTACAAAAGTATCAACACCATATTTATTATCTTGTTTTAGCCTTCTGTCAAGAAAGTATAGGGTATTCATAGAAAAAATAATTCTCCCAATTGCCATTTTTGTAGTAGTTTTATTTTCTTTTTTTGCATTGGATAGAAAATTTGAGCTCCATCCTTCACCGAGAGCAGACTGAAGTTTAGTTATTTTGTCCTTTATTGGAGCAGTAATCTCGCTTATACTGTCCTTCTCAGCATATGAAAATTTTATTGCCATAATGTCAGATTTCATAGAATCTGTGATTTGAAGTGCATCTTTCTTTTTCCATACCCCCTCAAATCTAGTGCTTTCCAAAGTCTTTTTTAGAAGCTCTAAAGCTTTTTCTGCAACAAGTATATTGATATTATTATGAGTATCCATAGAAATCCTCATGTATATTTTATTGGATCTATTTCTCCAGCGTCTTTAAATCCTTTGAGTCTCAATCTGCAGGAATCACAAACTCCGCAAGCATTATCATTTTCAGTGTAACAACTCCAAGTATTCTCAAAAGGAACTCTAAGTTCAATTCCCTTTTTGACTATATCGCTTTTGGACATATAGCCCAGAGGAGTCATTAGTTTGATATTTGTTTCATCTTTCGTTCCATTATCGATTAATTTCTGGAAAGCTTCAAAAAAAGAGGGCCTGCAGTCCGGATATCCTGAGAAATCTATAGAGTTTGCACCATAATAAATAGCTCCGGCACCAACTACTTCAGCCCATGCAGTAGCTAATGATAAAAGAATGGAATTCCTAAATGGAACATAGCTTGGAGGTATGCCTTCAGTTTCAGATGTTGGAAGCTCAATAGATGAATCAACAAGTCCACTGCCACCTATTTCCTTTAAGAAATCAAGGCCGATAACTTTGAAATCAAGTGCATTATAATAATTGGCTAAGTTTTTGGCACAGCTCATTTCTTTTTTATTAGTTCTTTGACCATAGTTTACATGGAGAACATAAATATTGTATCCATCATTTTTTGCAATTGCTGCACATACTGCAGAGTCCATACCACCACTCAAAAGAACAACTGCTTTTTTCATGTTTCAACAGCCCCTTCTGCAAAGACATCATGTCTGTGAATGGATTCATGACTCAAACATTCAGCATGAATTTTTGATCTTTTAAATTTCTTTGATGAAATTGAAAGGATATTACGGCATACATCCTCAACAAAGAAAGGATTTTCATACATTTTATCCACTACGAAGGATTCATCCTCAGTTTTAAGCAAGGTATAAACTTTGGCAGAAAAAGAATTTTCAATAACATTAATCATTTCTTCAAGATCAATTTCATTGTCAAAATCTGTTTCTATTCTTAAAGTGCCAAGAGCCCTTTGAATGTGAGTTCCTTTTTTATTAACTGCTAAAGCATGTGGGCATGCAGTATTTCCAATGACACTTGCCTCTAGTACCTTAATCCAAGATCCGTTATTATTATTTAGTTTTACCTTGATATCATGAACCTCAATTGTATCTTTCTTACTTACGGGAGTTAACTCATAAATTGGAATCTCTGATTGAAACTCTATTTCAGCACTCAGATAGCTATGTTTGATCTTCAATTTTTCTAGAATGTGTTTCCCTATTTGTTCCAAAGATTTATGGTTCATCTGAACTTCATCCTCAAGAATTTCAGTAATGCTTTCGATGAATCTACTCATGTGCACTCCTTTTTTGTCTTCCTCGAGATCCATGAAAATATTAATTCTAGGGATATGCCGGTACTCTTTGTGATTCCTATCTATCCTTATTAAAGTTTTTAGATTTTTTATCCCTACTCTTTCTAACTTTAAAGGATGTTTAGGCAATTCATCTTGAGTGTTTATCATTTGATGTCTCCAATTTTATGTATCTGCAACATTAATCTAACATTATCGTGATTAATTGGATTTGAAATATACAATTCACATAGCTCTTTATAAGATAATTCTCCCCAGCAAGGCTGCATAATAAGAGGTACATTAAAAGAGTTTTCCTCAACAAATCTTTTTACAAATTCATAATCTTTTTTATCTGAGATAACTGCTTTCATCTGCCCCTGTTTTTTTAATATTGCATTGACTATTTTGTTAAAAGTTGATATATCTTTTGTTTCGTTATTACTACTTGGGGATTTAATATCAGCGCTGATAAAATCTATTTTTAGTAAAATATCATCATAGATTGAGCCATTTGTTTCAATGCCAATATGATATCTTTCTTTTGACAATTCATTTACTAATTTATGTATATCTTGATTTAAAGGTTCGCCTCCAGTAATGAGGACAGATTTATTAAATTTAGACTGTTTTTTAATTTCTCTCATAATTTCTTCAGTGTTCATTTCTTTTGCATTATAATTTGCATACTTTGTATCGCACCAACTACAGTTGAGATTACATCCAGAAAGTCTCACAAAAACTGTAGGTTTTCCAATTTCTAATCCTTCGCCATTAAATGAAAAGAATATTTCTGAAACTAAGATAGTTTTCATGAGAAGACCTCAACGTAAGAGCCTTCACCTTCATATAATCTTATAGAAAACAGATTAACTTTAGTTTTTTTAAATTCATTTTCAAGTTTTAAGAAAATATCTTTTGCCATGTTCTCTACTGTCGGTTGTTCATAAAGATCATTTAAGAAATGATGATCCATTTTACTAACTATTTTATCATTAACTATTTTTTTTAAATCAAAAAGATCAATAACCATCCCTGTTTCATCTGGAGCTCCTTCAACTGTCACTACCAATTTGTAAGTATGACCATGTAAATTTGCACATGCTCCATCGTAATTGATTAATTTATGTGCTGCATCAAATTTAAAGGTTTTACTTAATCTAAATTTCATTATAATCACATTGAGAATACTCTATTGAATAAGTAACAGAGAAATTTATATTTATTTCTACTTAGATTATTTAAGATAGTAAGATGAGTTACTAAACATAATTAATTTTTCTAAACATTAAATACATCAATGTTTTTGCTAGATAGTAATTATTGAAAAACTTGAAATATAGACCCCTACTTTTTAGTATCTTTGATAGTTCATGAATGATAAACATATTTATATTCTTAATATATTCCTCTTCTAATATTCCTTGTTTTTTATGGTCTTTAATTATTGCTTCAGCAGCTAATTCTGCACTCTTGTGCGCATAATAGATGCCTTCTCCAGTAATTGGATTAACAAATCCAGCTGCATCTCCAATTAAAACTACATTTTTGTGTGCAGGATTGCGGATAAAGTTGCCAAATGGAATAGGATGACCTTTAATATTTTTAATGCATTTTTCCACAGTATTTTTATCAACACCGTAAGATACTAAAAATTTTGAAATAACATCTTTTAAGTCATTGCCATCCAAGTTCTTCAATAATCCACCTGCCCCGATGACTGCTTTTTCTTTATTAGGAAATATCCAGATGTATCCGATTTTTATATATCCAAAAAAAAGATACATCGTATCTTTATCAATTGAGATTTTTTCTTTATCAACAAAAGTTTCTAATGCAAATCCAAGATTACTCAGCCAATAGTTCTTGTCTATAAGATCTTTTCTTTCGAATTCTTTTCTAACGACGCTGTTGGCCCCATCTGCACCAATAATATACTTAGAGTGGATTGTATCTCCATTTGAAGTGACAATCTTATTTGTTTCCAACTCAATTTTCTTTACTTCTTCTCCATAAATAATTTTTACACCTGAATCAAAAGCTTTGTCAAGCAGATATTTATCATATATAATTCTCTCAACAAAGTGTGTCGGAATATTAGTAAATCCATCCTCTAATTTCTTTTTCTTATTTAGAAAATAAAATTTGTTTGTAGAAAAATTAATTATATGATTTTTTATTAAGAATTCTTCATTATCCTGATAAATTCTTTCAAGAAATTTTAATGTTTTTACTGTTATGAGGCCTCCGCATAACTTATCCCTTGGGAACAAACTTTTATCAATAATTACTACATTGAATCCAGATTTGTTAAGTAAATATGCGGCAGTTGAACCTGCTGGACCTGCACCAATAACTGCGACATCAAAATCATAATCCATTCAATCAACTTTAACGGTTATTACAATTATTTTATTTTATTAATATAAAAATATAATCTAAAAAGAGTAATTATATTTTTTCAAGTCTTTGAATGCATTTTTTATGTCTTCTGTAATATGGTTCTTTTTGATTTTTTAATTAAGAAATTCTTACCGGTTAGTATGTAACAAGAAAAACTCTTTTGCCGCCATACTAAAAACTTTGATTTCTGATCTTTTAAGTTGAGCTTTTGGTCATGGTGAAATTATTTGACTTCTTTTGGATATGTTATTAAATGATTTGATTAATACGTCTCCCATTAACATGTATACTCTTATTTGGGAAAGCTTCAATTCTTCTTCTAGGATAAAAGAGCATTCTTTTATTGTATCTGTTGAAATAGAAGTTCCAGTCTTTGCACATTTTACTGCCGTTGTGATGTACACACCTAAATCTAAAACATCTTTAATAGAATTAATCGGATATCCCGCATCGCTGAAAGCCTGTTTTGTTGTTTCCATATAGAAAGGAGTGCCTCGCGAATAAAAATAATCTTTTGGATCTATTGGTGGAACTTCAGAAATCATTACTATTTTAATTTTCTTTGAGTCAATATCTGAATAGGGAACTTGATATGAATTCTTTTCAATGCCGTGACATGGGAAAGTTTTACAAGATATTTTGTTAAATGGTTTCATAAAGATATTATAAACAATTGATATTTAATTTTTATTATATTTGTAAAAACTTGGTTTAATTAGAACAATCAATAAAATACTTTTTTCATGATCTCAAATTTTACTTTTTCTTTTATTTTTATATCAGAAATATCATCAAGACTCTGCTCTAATTGATTGAAAAATTCATCAAGATTCTGAGTATAGATCTTGACTATTCTTCTTATGTCTTTCTCATTTAAGGGGATCTTGCATTCTTCTTTTCTGTTTAAACTACAATAATGAAGATACCATGCCCTCTCCTTTGTATCACAAATTATCTTCTCACCAGAGGTTTGAAGGTAGTATCCATTTAGATCTCGACCAACTTCACCGATTCCTTTAGGTATATATTTATTCTCATATTCAATTCCTTCTAAATAAGGGTCAGGAAATCTCAGATTTTCAATATTAATATCTTTTGAAAGATCTTCCAAGGCCCTATTAGCAAGAGCTTCAATATTGACTCCCATATATTTCTTTTTTTTGTCAACACTTTTTGCCCTTTCAATACGAGACTTTACTAGATCTATTATAGCTCTATAGACTTCTAGTTGTTCTGTTTCATCTAAATCTAATATATCCTCCATTACTATTTTATCGAGCTCTCTCCTGTCTTTTTTTATTTTATCTAAAGCAACTTCATCAGAAGAGTTTGCACCTAGCTCATTGAAAATTGATTCAATTGGTCTTTGGGATATATTGTCAAAAGCCTTCTCTAAAGACATCTTAGTGGTCTTTGATACTTTTTCGGGGTCGATAATTGGAAGAGGCTTAATCTCTGGCCCATAAATTAAAAGTAGACCATCTCCCAAGGAAGTTCTCCCATAAATCTCTAAGAGAAAAGAGTATAAAGTTGTATTCAATATTGCACATAGGAATTTTGAATAAGTTTTATTTGTAGGTGAGATCACAAAGAAAGTATCTCCTACATAATATTCTTTTGGATTGTAAGCAAAAGAAAAATCTTTATCGATAAATCTATTTGACAGGATAGGGCCGGATATTTTAGGTAATTGATACCATATTCTTCTGGATCCACAAGTTGGCCTTTTATGAAATCCTTGTTCTTCTCCCCATTCGATATAACGGAGAACTTTTTTTCCTTTAAGATTCTTTTTATCTTCATCTATAAATAAGACTATTTTGTCCAGACCTTCAGAACCTATAATTATAGAATTGATTTTTCTTGAACTTTTAACAATGTAATTGGGTCTCTGTTTTCCATTAAATTCATGGGTCCAATGTTCTTTCTCAATTTGCCATTTATTTATTTGATCTTCGTTTAAGTAAAAGAATTCATTAGCTCCGGATGTAGTCCCTCTTTTAATGTTTGAAGAAATATTTTTGAGTGGTATTAATGTATGTTTATCTCTCTTTAGAATCTTAAAGAAAATATCTGGTGCTCTGAGATATTTGCTCCATTTAGATCCAACATATTGATTCTCTTCATCGTCATACCCCTCCTCCCACAACTCGGATTGTAGCTTGGGGAATATTCTAAGATTATCATCCTCATATAGGTCATTTGTTTTTTCGATAAATTCAACAAGCTGATCAATACAACTCCATCTTTTTCTTTCGTTATCAGTTGCTTCAATTACCTCCTTTAAGGGGACTTTAATTTGAACAAATTTGACAAGGTTATTATCCAACTTCTCCTCGTTGTCACATCGTTCCAAAATAGTGATAACAGTGTTAATGTCTGCATCTTCAAACCACCTTTCTACTTTGCTTTCAATAATTGCAACAATTTTAGTCTTATTCAAAAAGAATTCTTGAAGGTATTTTCCATAATCAACATCAAGCCAGGAGTTTGAAACAATGTATCCAAATCTCCCTCCTTCTTTTAGGAAATGTAATCCATGTAAGAAAAAATAAGAATAGATGCTTGATCTTTTTCCTAAATTTATTTTTAATCCCCAATCATCAATTATAACTTTCTCTATCTTTTCTTTATATCCTGGTATGTAGTCCTCCAGCTCTTCTTGACGAGTATAAGGAGGATTACCAATAACAGAATCCAAGATAGGGAATTCTACTTTAGCAGTAGTTCTATCTAATCTTTGAATAGCATATTCCTTGGGCAAGAATTGATATTTCCCTCCTAACTTTATATCAAAAAAGTCCTTATAGAGTATACGAGGGTAATTTTCAATTTTTGACAGATCTCTAATTGCTAAGTTAATCATAGATAGATGGGCAGGGAATTTGGCAATATCAACTCCCCATAGTTGTTCTAAAATACTCCCATGTTCTTTTTTTGGATTGAGATATTTTAATCTCGAATATCCTCTTACTAAAAAAGTCCCAGCACCACATCCAAAGTCGGCAGATATACAACTATCATTTTTTATACAAAATCCAATAATAAGATCAACAATATCACTTCTAGTAAAGTATTGGCCCAGTTTATGTCGGTCAGATGAGGGGATAAGACTATCAAATATCCTACCTATATCTTTTAATCCAATCTTTGAGAAATCATGCTTAGAGAATCCATTAATAAAACGAATAAAATTAGAAATAATAGAAGAAGGAATCGGCATTGTTTCAAGAAAGTTAGTGGCAAAAATAGTTTCATAATCTCCAGTTACATCCTCGGCCTTTCGGAAGGAAGAGTATAAAATTTCCTTTATCTTTTTTTCATCGGTTATACCCTCATCAATATATATTGGATCTAGTGTTTTGAAAGTTATCCTAAGAGTATTATAAAACAATATTTTATCGATTGTAAGATAAAGAAATTGTCGTGATATTTTCATAAAGTCAAATATGTTTGAGGGTGGAGTCCACCCCTGTTCAACAAACCATGTTCTCAATTTATCTCTAAATATCTTGTCTTTATCATAATTTGATCTTATTTCTGTAGACAGAGGAAAATAAAATAAATTTACCATTGAACGAAGATTGTATATAAAGAATTCATCTATTGGAATCTTAGTTATTAATTTATTCTCGTAGAATATCCCTTCTAAATCTTTTAAAAAGATTAAAATAAAATCTTTAATTTTATTTTCGATTAAAGGATCATCTATATCTTTTTGATTAGTTATGTTTACTACATCGTATCTTGATAATCTTCTTTCGATGTAACTAGTGGCATCTGTATCGAAAGTTTTCCATAGAACAAATTCATTAGTATTCCATGTTCCAAAATATGGAACCTGTGGTGATGAAATCATGGCCTTATTTTGAGCATCTGTAATCAGTTGGTCGTCATAAGGAGACCAGTTAAAAGGAACTTTTAATTCTATTATACATGCTATTTTCTGACCTTTTTTATCCCATATTGCTATGTCGGCAAAATATCTATTACCATTCCTTATATCATTAATTTCAAGTTGCTGATCAACATACTCAAATCTTAAATTATGATCTTTAATGGCCTCATTCATCCAATTTACAAATCTCCCCCTAAATAGATCTTCAACATATTTATGACTAGTATCGGGAGACATGAGATCACATAAATAAAAAGATGTTATCAATTTTCTATAATGAATATTTATAAACTTTGGCATAAATATAATAAGGTAGTATTAATTGAAAATACTAGTATTAGTTTAAATTAAATTATAGATATAACAAATGTATTAATATTTCTTCGCAATCTTCCCAATATATTCCAAAGACACTTTTCGCACTTCATCTTTTAATATTGGAACAAACCTAATTGTACCTGCACCAGGATGCCCCCCACCTTGAACTTCCTCTGAGTATACATCTTTCAACTGTTTTATTATGTCGTTAAGGTCAAATCCAATTGCTTTTGCCTTGTTTGTAGCACGAATCACAAGATAGTCTTCAGCCATACCCAAACTAATTATGGCTCTATCGTCTTCATTTATTTCATTCTCCCAAATGTACTTATTGTGGATAAATCCAAGAGTCCTCCCCGGAGAAGGAAATTCACCTCTAAAAATTAATTTATCAAGCTCTACCGAAATAAGATCAAAATTTTCTGCTAGATTCTTTATCTCAATATATTTCTTAATAAGCATCCATTGAGATTTTCTCTTTTTCTCAATTTCATCAAAAACATAATTAATAATAAAGTTGCCTCTATCTTTGTCACCTATCATTATTATATCATCAATAAAGCTACCGAGACTAAATCTCTTTAGGTAGAATGCTTCATGATCCAAAGCTAGTTTAATTTTTTCAAGCTCTTCTCTTTTGTACGGAGAGCTCTCAAGATATCTATCCATCTCCTTTCCTTTTGATTTATCGCCTATTCCTGCGAGTGCTGGCAGGTGTATTGCATAATCATCTAGATTGGAGTCAATCATCCTTCCCAACTCATAAGCCAACATCCCTGTGCATAAATTAGAATCACCAGAATAGATATGCGGATTTATGTGGAATGAAACATAATTATCAATTATGTATTCTCCATTCTCATTTTTAGTTGGAGGATGGTGGTCTACCACTCCAATTTCAAAATCATATGCTTTTGCCCTAATGATTCCCTGTAAATCACTATCTGTGCTGCCATTGTCTGCAATTATCAATAATGGTTTTTTCTTGGAGAATGTTAAGAAGAGATCAATATCCTTCAAGGCGTCTTCAATATCATAATAGGGGGCTGGACAAGGCTTTCTAAATATTTTACAATCTTTCTTTTTTTCTTTTTCCGCATAAGAAGAAATCGCCTTTTCTAAAGAAACTCCAGCAGTTATCCCATCACAGTCATTGTGGTGCCTGATTATTATCATTCTTTCCTGTAAGACTGCTTTCTTTATTGCGACCATTGCTTTTAAGAATTCATTCTCCATTCTAGTGTATAACTCAGAATCGCAGAGAAACTCAGGAGAATCCCTTTTAATTCTATCAAGAAAACTATTTTCAATCTCACTCTTTATTGACTTTAATTCATCTTCACTTAATAGTTCAAATTTACTTATTTGGAGTTCAATGTTTTCTTTTCTAATAGATACTACTCCATAAAACCTAACGAAATCACCAACTTTAATGGAATAATAATCTTCAACAGGATTAAAAACAACGGTCCTTATTTCGTCCCCATCAAATATCCTAAAGACAAGAGGGCCACTCGTCTTGAAAATATCAGTTATCTTACCAGATACTGAAACAGATTGCCCCTCCATGTCAAAGGATATCTCATTTATCTTTACTGGTGAGAAATTAAAGTTCATAATCAAAAAGAGTGATTAAAGTTTATAAATGAAACTATATTAATTTAAAATTAATGGAGTTATGCGAATTCACCGAAGGCAGAGCAAAGATAGAAGTCCCAAAGTTTGAAAAGGTCACTGCTAAGACTCCAGTTTTCTACAATCCTAAAATGGAATTTTCAAGGGACATCTCAGTCTCAGTCATGAAGACTCTAAAGATAAAAGATCAGGGAAAAGTGCTTGACGGCCTTTCAGGCTCTGGGATCAGAGGAATCAGGTACATGCTTGAGTCTGGCACAGAAGTCTTTTTTAACGACCATAACCCAGTGGCCGTAAGCCTTATTGAAAAAAATCTTAAACTAAATTCATTAGAAGCCACAGTAACTAAATCAGACTTTAATCATATTTATGGAAAGTTCGAAGTTGTTGATATTGACCCATTTGGGTCTCCAGTTAGATTTCTAGATGGCGCTTTTAGATTATTAAAAAATAATTCTTATCTATTCCTTACTGCAACTGACACTTCAGCCCTCACAGGTGCACACAAAGATTCATGTAGGAGAAAATATGATGCCATACCATTAAAATCTAGCTTTACCCACGAGCTAGCTGTCAGGATATTAATTGGAAAGGTCGTAAGGAATGCGGCTAAATACAATTTTGCCTTAAGGCCAATTCTTTCATACACAAAAGAACACTTCATTAGAGCTTATTTTGAAATTAAATACGGTAAAGAAAAAACAAACAATGCTTTGAACAATATAGGATTTGCGTTAAATTGTAAATGTGGGTACAGACGCCTAACTAATGAGTTTAATCCGGATTGCCCTTTTTGTAGACAAAAGGTATCATTTTCACATCCATTGTGGATATCAAAAATAAAAGATAGAGAATTTGTGAGTAGCTGCGTAAAGGAATATGAGGCCCTAGATTTTTTAGGCAAAAAACCATTGGAGTTACTTAAAACTGTTGAAAATGAAATCGATGCCCCACTATTCTATGATATCCATGAATTAACCCATATTTACAAGACTAAAATACCTAAAACAGAAGAAATGATTAAAAGACTAAAAGAAATAGGATTTAATGCATCGGCCACTCATTTTTCGTCAGTTTCAGTAAAGACCGATGCAGAGATAAATGATGTATTGAGGTGCCTAGATGGATAGAAAAGATTTAGGAAAAATTCTGATTATTATTTCAATAATCGGACTTATTTTTACAGTTTCAATATCTTCATTCACGTTGATTACATTAAACAACACATATGAAAAGGCATTACCTTTATTTGATAAAATTGATGTTATGAAAAATTACATTAATACTTTTGATGAGAATCTTGATGAATTTGATACATATCTGAAAGACATTGATACAGATTACTACTTGCAAAAACTGTCTGATATTAGATCATTTGCAAATACTCTGAATAGTTTCGGTTTGGGAAGCTTAGTCAGTGGATTTAACGAAGATATAGCAAAGGTCGAGATTATAATTACAAATATAGAAGAATTAAAATTAAATTTAGATTTTGCCAAAAGAGATTTCTCCAATATCAAGGCGTCTCTATCTGAGTATGATATCCTCAAAGAAAATATAATAAGTTTTATCGGATTACTTAGGACGTATATCATAGCCACTGCGACATACGGTATTTTAATTAGTGGCCTCCTATTGTATGCAGGATATTATATTTTAAATTTAAATAAATTATAAAAATCTTTCAAATCTGTCCTTTTTAGCTTTACAAACTGGACATATTTCTGGTGGAGAGTCTCTAGCGCATAGATAACCACATACTTTGCAACGCCATACTGGATATTTTAACGAACTAATTTTCCCCACTTGGATATTCTTTTGCATTTTTCGTTCTTCTTCCGGAGGTCTTCTGTCAGGTATTGATTCGACTTTCTTTTTGCCATCAATTATGTCTTGAGAGACGTAAAGTGCACAGTAACATACCCCATAATCAGTTAAATCAGGATCTCTGTAGTCACAAGGACATATAATATCAAGGTCGTCTTCCTTTACGCCACTAGAAATTCGGCAAGGGCATGCTTGATAACTATATCTCTCTTCATTTACTATAAGGCCTTTGATAAGCTTCTTAGTAAAGTCAACATCAGGGTTAAGTTTGTATCCTCCAGCTTCGGCGTCTTTTTTCAATTTTTCATAGAATTTGTTAATCTTTTCTTCTGGCAAGTTTTCATACATTAGGCAAAAGCCTCCTTGATTTCATTTTCCTTATATCCAACTATTGCCTTTTCCCCGTTGATGACAAGAGTCGGAAAGGAACAGTTTTTATTATATTTTTTTACTTCGTCTATTGCATATTGCCTTGGCTCTCCCTGCAAAAGATCAACATAAATATAATTAAAATCAACTCCAAGCTCCATTAATAATTCTTTTGTCTTTCCGCACCATCCACAAGTGCTTAGTGCATAAAGTTTTACATCACCTTTCTTTTCGCCTTTAACATGTTCAAAGTTAAGTTCCATACAAAAACCTCTATATATAAAATAATCATTTTAATATTTAAATTATACCATTATTTTTTATTATTGGAGATTAATTCTCATAAGGGCCCAGAAAATCCTTTAGGCTTTTAATAGATCTTAGTTTATCTTCATTTCCAATTTTAGCAGTATTTATAGCATTTTTAAGGACCTCTGCCGCATCTTCCATGCCTTTCTGATTAACTGGTCTGGGTACACCATCCTTGCCACCGAAAGCAAAAGAATATTTTACTGGGTCCTTCCAAGAAATTGAAGTCCCATAAATTAATTCAGAAACTAGTGCAAGTCCTTTGATAGTAGAACGCCCCATTCCTTTGAAGGCAAGTATATCCTCAAAATTAATCAAATCTGACTCATAAATCTCTCTCAATATATCCCAGTTGACTCTCTTAGGTAGAATAGAAGTTTCTAAGTCCCTTAAATTTATTTGATTCTCCTCTTCACCCATAAATGAAGTCAAAGAAGTTTGATTTTTGTCCATCAATGAGCTTAGCAATCTTCTTACTCTTTCAGGCCCTTCTTTTAGAATATCCGGTATTGTTTCTCTTGTTTCAAGACTTTCTTTAGAAGTTAAATCCAAGACCTTAGTTTTTATCAAATCAGAAATAATGCCTGTATGGGGCTCTTCGAGGTAATCATGAGCCTTGTATGACCAATGATATCTTCTCGCATAGCCACCAGATATATTAAGCCCCTGCTGAACGACACTCCAATTACCTCTGTCAGATATAATCGCAACGTGATGGTATAAATCAAATCCGTCCTGAATTGCAGCACTGTCAACTTTTGCAGTTATCTTACTTGCATATTGTAAATTATCAATCTTTTTATCACTTAGCCCCAACTGAAAACCTATCTCTTCAATATCAGAAAAAGTATTTTTTGAATGCTTTCCTTTTCCACCGGCAAATCCAATACCATACTCTTCTGGATTAATTGAACTTTTCAAAACCCCAGTAAGAACTGTAGTTGTTCCAGATGAATGCCAATCAAAAGCCAAGACACAGGATAATGCTTGAAAAAAGAAAGGGTCAGCTAATCTCTCTAAAACACCGTCAGTTCCATATTCGTATATCAAGATCTCCATAATTGGTTTTGATAATTTTTTCATTCGCTTTAGAAGCCAATGAGGTGCTATGCCTCCGTGGAGAGGAAGATCGATGAAGCCAGATCGTTGCATGTAGACAAATAAATTAAAAGCATAAAAAGGTTTTAGAGGGCAATTGTATTTACGCCAAAGCCAACAATCTAGAAACTAAGAAACTTGTTTAAAATTATAAAAAATAAATAAATATTCAATACATTTATAATAGATAATAGCAATTCTTTTAATAAAAAAGAGAATAATGTATTTATAAGATTTGATAAAACAGAGATTCTTATTTTGACATTCACTACACCGAGTGATATTTAAGTATGCAATAATGAGGGTAAATATGAAAATAGTAATTGTAGGTACCGGTTTTGGAGGTCTCTCCGCTGCAGCTTTGTTAGCAAAAAATGGTTTTGATGTAACAGTATTAGAAAAAAATGACCACCCAGGAGGAAGAGCTAGTGTTTATAGTGAAAAGAACTTTTATTTTGATATGGGCCCTTCTTGGTATTTAATGCCGGATGTATTTGAAAAATTCTATGCCCAGTTTGGTAAAAAACCAGAAGATTTCTTTGAATTAAAAAAACTAGATCCGTCTTATAGAATCTATTTCGGAGGAGAAAAAGTTATCGATATCTCTGCAGATTTAGAAAAGAACTTTGCCCTATTTGATACATTTGAAAAGGATGGCGGTAAAAAATTACAGAAGTACTTAGAATCTGCGGGGAAGATGTATGAAGTATCAATAAAGGAACTAATGTACAGAGATTATCGCACCATCTTTGATTTCATGGATCGAAAATTAATGGCCCAAGGTCTTAAACTTAATCTTCTTGAGAATCTTGATAAATTTGTTAGTAAACATTTTGAAAGCGATGAAGCAAAAAAGATAGTTGAATATTCTATAGGTTTTCTAGGAAGCTCCCCTCATAATACACCTTCTTTCTATCACATTATGTCCCATATTGACCTTACTCTTGGAGTTTGGTATCCAGAGGGTGGTATGAGAAAAGTAGCGGATTCTATTTACAGACTTGCAATGTCATACGGAGTAAAGTTTCATTTTGAGGAACCGGTAGTTAAGATAGAAGTTGAGAATAAAAAGGCCACAAAAGTTATTACAAACAAGAACTCTTACAATGCTGATTTGGTAATTGTCAATGCAGATTACGCTCACGCAGAACTTGATTTACTCGATAGAGAATATAACACTTATTCCGAGCAGTACTGGAATAAAAGAGTTATGGCACCTTCTGCTTTAGTTGCTTATGTCGGTGTTGATAAAAAGTTCGATGAACTCGCCCACCACACCCTTTTCTTAGACAAAGATTGGTCAAAAGGTTTTGATACGTTATTTGATCCTAAGAAAGCTGCTTGGCCAGAAAATCCATCTTACTATGTAAATGTGCCATCAAAAACAGATACAACTGCAGCTCCAAAAGGAAATGATACTTTATTCATCCTAGTTCCACTAGCACCTGGACTAAAAGATACTCCAGAAATGAGAGAGCAATTCTACAACAAAATAATGGATAATCTTGAAAAAACAATAGGCCAAAATATCAGACCCCATATTGTTGTTAAGAAAATATTTGCTTTGACAGATTTCAAAGAAAGATATAATGCCTATAAAGGTACTGCTTTAGGACTTTCTCACACAATGATGCAAACAGCATTGTTTAGACCCTCTCACAAGAGCAAGAAAGTAAAAAATCTATATTACTCAGGCCATTATACCCACCCAGGAATAGGTGTGCCAATGACATTGATTTCTTCACAAATAGTGGCAGAGGAGATACTTAAAGAATATAAATAATGTGAAAATTATGGTAGATAAAACAATTTATTCAATTTTTAAAGGTGGAAGTAAAACTTACTTTTATAGTACGATATTCTTCCCGGAAAGAGCGAAAGAAGACGTATTTAAATTGTATAGTTTTGTTAGAAAAGCTGACGATTTAGTAGATTCAATACCACAGCAAACTCAAGAGTTTTATGAATTCAAAGATAAATATCATGAAGCACTGAAAGGAGATATAACTGGTGATATAGTCATTGACTCATTTGTCGAAGTTTTATTAAGGAAGAACTTTGAACCAAAATGGGTTAACGCTTTCTTAAATTCAATGGAAATGGATATTACTAAATCTACTTATAAGAACCTTGATGAGTTAATGGTCTATCTTTATGGCTCATCAGAAGTCATAGGGTTATTTATGGCGAGAATTTTAGATTTACATGAATACTCCTTCACCGCAGCAAGGCATCTTGGCAGGGCTATGCAGTTTATTAATTTCATAAGAGATATCTCTGAAGATTTAAAGTTAGGCAGGGTTTACTTCTCACAAGAAGACCTTCAAGATTTCAAACTACCAAGTTTAGATTTTAAGGATACAAAGGCAAGGCCTAATGAATTTAGGGCTTTTATACAAAAACAGTTGGATACCTACTTTGAGTGGCAAAAGAAGGCTGAAGAAGGATTTGCATATATCCCAAAAAGATATCTCATACCAATTAAAACTGCATCCGATATGTACAACTGGACTGGTAGAAAAATATGCAAAGATCCATTTATAGTTTATAAGAAAAAAGTAAAACCAACTATTTCAAGAATAGTATCAACAATAGCGTATAACGCAATTCTCTTAAGGGAAAGTGACCAAATCAAAGACCTTAGACTTACACTTAATTATCTCTCTGAATAGAGGGGGATAATTTGATAAATAGATTGAAATTAGTTTTTAAAATTTCAAGATTCAGATTTTGGATTTATACTGGTGGAACTTATGTTGTAGGCTATGCCTTAGGATTCAATAATATTTTTGATTTTTTTAGAATCAGTTATTATATATATCTGATCTATTTTTTTCTTTTAGCAAATATTTTCATATACGGTGTTAATGATTACTGGGACAAAGAAACTGACAAAAATAATCCGAAAAAGGAAAAAAAGGAATACAGAGTAGAGGATAAAGAAAGAAAATGGCTACTCAGGACTTTATATTCTGTAGGATTAATAAGCATAGTATTAATGATTTTCCAAGACAATGTTGAGAGAATACTCTTCTTTATATTCCTAGTTTTATCCTATTTTTATAGCGCAAAACCTCTAAGATTTAAACAGATTCCATTTATAGATTTCTCCTCAAATTACTTGTATGTAATGCCGGGAATTTTTAGTTATTATATGATCAGTAAACAATTGCCTCCATTTATTTTTATGTTGGGTGCATTTTTCCATATATCTGCAATGCATATTTTCTCTGCTATACCTGACATCAAATATGACAAAGAAGCAGGTATAATAACTACACCTGTTTTCATAAAAGAAAGACCTTCTCTTTTATTATGTCTTATATTTTGGAGTGCCTTATCTGCCATAGTGATAGTTTCAGCACGTTATAATCCATTATGTTATTTAGTTCTTTTATATCCGCTCTTCCCAATTTTATTACTAATTAAAAAGGAACTAAAAATAGAAAAACTATACTGGTATTTACCTTATGTCAACACAGGACTTGGAGGCTTGCTATTCACTTCATTGGTTTTCTACAAAACTTTTTTTGTTTAGATAAATTTATAATATATTGGTCAATATTTAAGTATCATATATTTCATGAGAGGATTTTATGGATGAAAATAATCACAATAAACAATTTATTTTAATAGTTGCATCTTTAGCTTCTTTTATTACTGCTTTTATGGGTTCGTCAATCAATATCGCCTTGCCTGCTCTTGGAGAGGAATTCCAAATTGATGCTGTTTTATTAAGTTGGATTTCAACTTCTTATCTGTTAGCAGCTGCCATATCTTTAGTTCCTACTGGTAGATTGGCAGACCTTTATGGTAGAAAGAAAATATTTGCTTATGGGATTGTAATATTCACTGTAGCAACTTTAATCTCAGGAATGTCAAATTCTATTCCAATTCTCTTATTTTCGAGAGTTTTAACAGGAATAGGAGTTGGAATGGTTTTCGGAACAAGTGTTGCAATAGTTACTTCTGCGTTTCCTATAAGTGAAAGAGGTAAGGCAATAGGATTTACAGTATCTGCTGTGTATTTGGGACTCTCTATGGGGCCATTTATAGGTGGGATCCTGACTCAAAATTGGGGATGGAGAAGTATTTTTTTTACAAGCGTTTTGATGGGATTAGTAACTACATTCGTTACTATGTTTATTAAAGGGGAGTGGGCAGAAGCAAGAAATGAAAAAATGGATTACGTGGGGACTGTTATTTATGCATTGAGTTTGTCCTTTGCGATATACGGATTTTCAGTTCTTCCATCATTAAATGGTATACTCTTTGTCTTAGCGGGGGTAGTATTTATTATAATATTTGGATACTGGGAGCTCAGATTTGATACACCTCTTCTTAACATAAGAATTTTCAGAAATAACAAAGGATTCACATTTTCTAATATAGCTGCGTTAATTCATTATAGTGCTACTTTTGGAATAACATTCTTACTCAGCCTTTATTTGCAGTATATCAAAGGACTTGGCCCACAAAAAGCAGGTATAATTCTGTTATCACAACCACTTGTTATGGCAATTTTTTCACCTTTTGCTGGTAGACTATCAGACAGAATCGAACCAAGAGTTATTGCTACTTCAGGGATGAGTATTACCTGTTTAGGACTGCTATTATTCTCATTTATTGGACAAGATACAAGTTTGATCCTTATAGTAATTAACTGCATAATGGTAGGATTTGGGTATGCACTTTTCTCCTCCCCGAATATGAATTCTATTATGAGTTCTGTTGAGAAGAAGTTTTACGGTATAGCCTCTGCTATGGTAGGAACAATGAGGCTAATAGGACAGATGACAAGCATGGCTATTGCAATGGTAGTATTTGCAGTTATAATAGGGCGTGTGGAGATAACTCCAGAACATTATGGAAATTTCATATCAGCAGTCAAATTGTCATTTACAATATTTACGACTTTGGCTTTAGTAGGAATATTTGCATCTCATTATAGGGGTAATATAAGAAACAAGGCCAAGCCAGATTAAGCAAGAACTTTAATTTCTCTTGAAATAATATCAATTGGATTTTCAAGTTTAGAAATTATCTTTTTATTATTTTCATGATAAATATCCAAATTGTTATCTTCTTCAATAAATCTAGTAATCTTCTCAGGGTCCAATAGGTGAATCTTTAATCCTAATTCAATCATCTTTCTTGTAACGGCCAATAGTTTTTCTGGATAAGTAGTCAAAGCTGGCGTATTTAGGGCTACAGCTTCTCTATTCATGCTCCCTCCTGCACTAATTACAAGATCAGAATAGCTCATTAGACTCAATGCATCGACAGGTTCTTCAGGAATTATAACATTTTCATAATTAAAAACAGATTTCTGCTCTTCAAATCTTGGGAAAACTACAAACTGGTAATCTTTTAGATTTTTTGTTTTTTCTAGAATAGCTCGAATTATAGTTTTGTCTTTGTTTCCGTTATAGTAGTTTGCTTTCACAGGTTCTGGTCTCATTACTATTGTAATTTTATCCTCAGAAAGGCCAAGTTGAGATATGAAAGAATCATCATATTTAAAATCTTTAACATTTGCAATTTCACAAAATCCATTAAAACGTATAACTTGCGTAGGATCGACACCATACTTTGTTATTTCTTCTAATGGGATAGCATCTGGAGCGATTACTTTAGTGGATAAGGGCAACATTAGCTTGTTTTGAGCAACAGCAGTTTCGTTATCTAAAACACAAATTGAAGGTATTCCAAGACCATAAGATACTCTTGCACCCTCAACAGAGTGCTTGTAAAGTGCTAAATCGATTTCTTCGTTAGATATAATCTCAGATAATTCAAGGATTCTCTTAGAGCTTTCAACTAACTTAGATTTTTTACAGAATCCACCATGCTTCCCAACAACTGTGTGAGGTATATTATGTAAATCCAATAGTGGGGATAGTCCATCAAAATCTCTAGAAGTAACAAAAATTTCATGGCCGCTCGATTCGAGGGTCTTGATAATACCTTTAAAGAAGTTTACATGCGGAGTATTCGAGATGTCAATCCATACCTTCATCTTTATCATATGTCAATACTATGATATATATTTTAAAGTTTCGGCTTTAATTGTTTCACAGCTAGAAAAAATAAGTTATAATTATGCTTTAAATATCGAAAAAATCTATAATTAAACTTATAACAATTCCTAAATCTTGGAAATCAGTTTTTATTAAAAATTAATATTAAATAAATCGATTTAGCCCCCATGGGCAGTTGCAAGGATTTTTAGAGTTTCTCCTTCTTTAATCTTTTCATCAATTGAACTAATCTATATTATGTAAATCCAATAGTGGGGATAGTCCATCAAAATCTCTAGAAGTAACAAAAATTTCATGGCCGCTCGATTCGAGGGTCTTGATAATACCCTTAAAGAAGTTTACATGCGGAGTATTCGAGATGTCAATCCATACCTTCATCTTTATCATATGTCAATATTAGGATATATATTTTAAAGTTTCGGCTTTAATTGTTTCACAGCTAGAAAAAATAAGTTATAATTAGGCTTTAAATATCGAAAAAAGTTATAATTAAACTTATAACAATTCCTAAATCTTAGAAATCAGTTTTTATTAAAAATTAATATTAAATAAATCGATTTAGCCTCCATGGGCAGTTGCAAGGATTTTTAGAGTTTCTCCTTCTTTAATCTTTTCATCAATTGAACTGATCATCCTATCGTCAGCCATTACAAGCATATACTCATTGATTTTCCCATTAGATATGGCTGACTTTGAGAATTCATTATTATAATTAGAGGATAAGTAATCAACAATTTCCTTAAACGTCATTTCTTTACAAGGAATTTCTATTTCATTTTTACCTATTAAGTCCCTATACTCTGCGTATATTCTAACTTTTATCATTTTATCCTATTTAGACGTTATACTTTTCTCTTTTAAAATTATTGTATGTAAACGAGTATTGAATTAGAAATAGATTAAATAAATACA
>JGI11944J13513_1000956_pt1 | contig 24957 bp, 18 predicted proteins | sample TerdegcoTASludge_FD_13513 | JGI IMG/M metagenome (IMG submission 13513) | reverse complement strand
GGCGGGTAGTAAAGCATAGCAGTAGGTCCACCGCCGACAGTCAGGGTAATGATTAATTGCTCTTCACCGTTTCTGGCGTTTATAACGTTTACAACGCCGCCAAGATAACTTGTGCAATAGACTCGTTCGGTCTCGGGTACGTAAAGCAGTGTTTTCGGGTTGGTCGTGTTAGAAACTCGTCCACGAATACGGGTGCTGTCGCCATGAAGATAACCAACCGTATTGTTCCAGTATTCACCGACGAACAGTTTATTGGTAGGAATCCAGAGCAACGGGGTCGGTTCACTCTGGGTGGACATTGTGGCAATTACACTGTTAGTGGCGCCGTTAATAATGGTAACATTATTGGTCTGGGCATTAGCCACATAAACTCGATTACTGATAGTATTTACGGCGAGGGCACCAGCGCCCCGACCTGCATCCATTGTTGCCGCAATCTGGTCATTTGCACAATTAATTGCCCGGACTTTGCTGTTCTGCATATACTGTTCACTGGTAACATAAATCATATCGTTAACCGGGTTGTAAATCATATCTTTTGGGCTCTGGGACTGGAGGTTGATGTCGGTGATGGTTTGATTATTTGCACAGTTAATTACGGTTATGGTATTACTCGTACGGTTCAGACAGTAGAGTTTGTTTCGGGAACGGTTGAGCACGATGGTGATGGGGTTAGCGCCCACGGTTATTTCGTCAATTATCTGATTGGTGCCAGGGTCAATTACCACGACCGAACCGTCACCGGTCATTGGAGCACAGGCGACATAAACTTGATTGTTATTAGGGTTCCATACGGCAGCAACCGGAGGATGGGTAGTGGGGATTGTAGTAACTACCGAGAGCAGTTCGGGGTTAATCACTGAGACTGAACTGCCACCATTGTTGGCAACAAACAGCCGCTGGTCAATAGTATCATAGGCAATGGCACAGGGTCCGTTACCTACAATGATGTTCGTTTCCACCTGCTGCGCAGGGCTAAAATTCACCAGCAGCATGGTGAATACAAATAGAAGTCCGATACCGGCTTTCTTCATAAAGTTCCTCCTTATCTTTTTTATTCTTAGATGAGACTGCTGCGTCGTGATAAAACTGCACACAATCATATTATAATCAAGTTAAGATCGGGGTCAAGTAATTAATTTTCCAGATTTCGTGATGAGGTGCTGATGGCTATTCGGAAAATTGGTTTTGGGTGTTGGTTTATTATCCAGCCCGCTAATTCCCCGGTGTTTCCACCCCGTTATTTTTTTGCTTGACAGAAACCTTAGGAATTGCTATAATATAGATGCCGGTATTGGGTTACCTGGTAGATACGATAACATCCTGTGGTGTTATACTAACGGATTGATAAGGGGCACAATCCGTTAGGTCTGTGTATTTACTAATGAGCCCCGCAGTCGAATAATAAATAAAAAGGAGGCAAGATGTTAAGAAAGGCAGCGGTAGCCATCCTGATCATCGCCAGCCTGGCGATAGCAGGTATGACTATCAATACTCCAGAAAAGACATCTCCTCAAACAGCGGTTCCGGCAAAACCGGTAACCACACCCCAGAATGAACTGGAAACACAGCTCTGGTTCCATAACGCTTTCCGGGGTGAGGTTGACCGGCCAAGTTCAGAGCCGCCGAATGGGGAAAAAGATGCACCACCACCTTTCGGTACTGTACTCGGTCAGTGGACCGTTCCGTTTAGCGGTCAATACTCGGGCGCGGGCATTACCTGGATGGCAGATAGCAACCGTTTCTACTGCATTGACCAAGGAGCGTCGTCGGGTAGATTGGGTCTTTATAGTTTCAATCCCACCAACCCGACCGGAACCTGGCGCAGGGACACCTGCGTATTCCCGAATCTTGGTGGTTCTACTCAGGACATCCCGTGGGGGATTGTTTGGGACCCGGATTCCAACTGTTTCTGGGTGAGCCAGATTCTGGACGGCAGTATTACTTCTGGTTGTTATTTTCTCCGGTTTATCTGGCGTAATAACCGCTGGGAGTGGCGCGGCACAACCGCAGACTCATGGCGCGTTGACCAGATAATGAGCACCTACTGGATTGGTGGCATTACCAAGCGAAAAGGGGTACCCCTATTCTGGTGCACTGCGGTTGGACTGAGCAACGGTGTCTGCTATTTCAATCCCTATACTAAAACCTTTATCCGGCGACTGCCAAACGGAGTTCCTTCTACATCCGAGCGTGGCTGTGCATCGGTTGACTTTGACAGCGTCTATGTGCTTACCTGTGGATGGAATGAGGGTGTTTTCAGAAAACGGGACTCTACCGGAACGGTGCTTCAACAGGTAACCGGCTCATATTATGATGCGGACTGGGAGGTATTGGTGCCGAGTGCACCTAACCCGACCGATACCGTGGTCGCCTTTTTGATGTGCAACGATGCTTCCAATACCCTCAAGAAGATTTCATTAGGGATGACCTGGGGCCAATTGCCGAGGGCGATGCCTTATGACGTTGCACCCAAAGCAATTATTGAACCGCCGTCCTGTTTGATTATGTCCGGCTATACCTACACGCCGACCGCGGTAATCAAGAACCTGAGCCATCTGTTCGTGATGCGCAATATCGCAGTGCGGTTTACGGTTGATTCACTCGGGACAAATATCTATGACGATGCCGGATTGATTGACTCGTTATTGCCACAGGAAGAAGAAACGCTCTCATTCTCCCCCTGGACGCCGATGGGGCAGTTGTGGTCAAGTTACAACATCAAAGTGATTACCCACACGCCGGGTGATATGAACCCGAAAAACGACACTCTGAAACTGATGGGCTTGGTCAGCAGCGATACAATGTATTCCAATGGTGGCGGGAGCACGCCTTCAATTGATGGCTATTTGAACTTTGCGGGCAACGAATGGCGTGATGCTTACTTTGCCAACATCTCCAATGTGGCGGGATTTGGTGCAACACCACCCCAGCCATTTGGTCCGGATGCGGCTTACATGTGGGTAAAGCACGATAACAACAATCTGTATCTGGCGTTTGCATTCCTGCAGGGGATGATGCGCAACGTTGGTGACCAGATTGGCTTCTATCTGGACGAGAATGGCAATGGTCAATGGGAATCTGACATGTCGGAAGGGAACTACTGGTTCTGGATTAATGCCTCCAATAATGATGAGGTACTGTTCAGGTGGCACCGTCCGGATACCTGGGGTCCGCAGGGACTGCCAGTTCCAGGTGCACAGTGTGCATCCGGTACATTCAACGGCTATCTGGTGTTTGAGGTGAAGTTGCCGTTCGGTGTCCTGCCCTATCAGGTTAATATGAATCCCTCCGGTAGCACGGGCAAACTGTTCGTCTATATGATGGATGACAATAATCTCCATGGCTGGTGGCCGGTAGGTATGCACGATTCGTTGTGGCGTCAGCCGATGTATTACGGCACATTCATCCTGCGCACCCTGCAGACCGGTGATGTGGGTGTGAAGTCAATTGATGCCCCGCGCAATGCTCGTCCGGGCGATGCGGTTGTGCCCAAGGCGACCTGGAAGAACTTTGGCACAACATCAATGAACTTCACCGCCTACTACCTGATGAACGACCCGAGTGGGACAAGGGTTTACACCGAATCTCAGACCGCGACCCTTGCGGGTGGGGCTGAGGTGCAGTTGACCTTCCCGTCCTATGTGGTCAACACCGAAGGTGACTGGGCGGTTAAGTGCTCAACCGTTGCCGGCGGTGATGTCAATCCGGCAAACGACATCAAGACCGGCACATTCCGGGTGAGCACCGCGCCACCGGTAACTCCGGGCTGGGTTGAGGTGAAGTCAATTCCGGGCGCAACGAAGGACGGCGCATTCCTCGCATTCAATCCGGACAACGGGTTGATTTATGCGGCGCGCGGCAACAAGTCGGGTGACTTCTACGCCTATGACCCGAATGCGGACAGTGCCGGTAACTGGACAACACTGACTTCAATTCCTGCAACCGAAGGCAAACTGCCGGCAAAGGGTGCGAACGGCTGCTATGGTGACGGCTATGTGTATGCGACAATCGGTAACAACACCCAGGGCTTCCTGCGTTACTCGGTTGAAGGAAACGCCTGGGAGCCGCTGACGCCGGTACCGCTGGGTGCCAGTGGTAAGAAGGTCAAGGGCGGCACCGACCTGGTGTATGTTGACGGCTATGTGTACCTGCTGAAGGGTTACAAGACCGACTTCTTCCGGTACAATGTCGCAGCCGCTGCCTGGGAGTCGCTGCCTTCGGCGCCGGCTGGTGCTCGACCCAAGTGGGACAAGGGCTCCTGGCTGGTCTGGGACGGTGCAAACACGCTCTACGCTCACAAGGCGAAGTACGGTGAGATGTGGGCGTTTGACCTGACAACCCAGCAGTGGGGCACGAGTGCGCTTCCGGGAATGCCGACTTCCAGCTCCAAGACCGGCAAGAACAAGAAGTCTAAGGATGGTGCCGACGGCGCCTACTACAACGGCTACATCTATGCGCTCAAGGGTGGCAACACCTGCGAGTGGTGGCGTTGTGAAGTGGGTACGGGCACCTACACCTGGACCGAACTTGACCCGATGCCCGAGGTTGGTTCAACCGCCAAGAAGAAACGGGTTAAGGCGGGTGGTGCGCTTGCCGGCTACGGTGCCAACCCAATCTTCTTTGCCCTGAAGGGTGGCAAGACCCAGGAGTTCTGGCGCTACTTTGACACGACCGTGGTTGTGTTCGCCGCGCAGCCGGAGCGCTCGGGCGTGATGGCGGAGCAGGTGAATGCGAACCGGTTCGGGTTCAGCGTGGCGCCGAATCCGGTGGTTAAGGGTTATGGCTTGCTCTCCTACAGCGTGCCGCAGCAGGCAACGGCGCGGTTGACGGTGTACGATGTGACCGGTCGAGATGTGATGCATCTCTCCTTTGTTGCATCGGGTACCGGTACGCGCAACCTTGACCTGCGGTCGCTGGCAGCGGGTGTGTATCTGGTGAAGTTTGAGAGCGCCGGATACAATGCGAGCCAGAAGCTCATCGTCCGGTAAGGCAACCGGTTAAAAGTGAAGGGGGGCTTTAAGCCCCCCTTCTTTTTTTATTTAAGTTGTTAAATCAATGGATGACGAGGAAACGGCGCACGATGTTGGGCTGCTCTTTTGAGCGGATGAAGTAAACTCCCGGTGCCAGGGTACGGGAGCGCACCACCATTCCGGAGGCGTTCAGGATTTCAATCCCGGTGTTGGCAAGCAGGTTGTTGAGCATTGCAGGAAAGGCGATTGCGCCCGGAATCTCTTCAATGCCGGTCTGACCCACGAACTTAATTTTCACCAGGTCAAAGGGCGGTGGGAACGAATACCAGGAGTCGGAAACAGGACGGTAAATGCTGTCCGTAATCGGCATCCCGGCAACATTTGCGGAGTATTTTATTATTGCGGGCCAGCCCGGAAACTCGGGGAACTGGAATTGATTGGTTTCTCCCGGGTTTGCTGCCCAGCCCGGGGTTGGTATCCAGGTTCCGTTAGAGCCATAGAAGAAATAGACCGAATCCACTTCCACCGGTTCAGTCTCAGTCGTCAGGTAGCCGGTAATCTGCCACTGGGCGGTGCTAAGCGTCACCAGTCCCAGAGCGATGAGGACGATAAAGAACTTATGCTTCAAAATTACCTCCTTTTTTTATGCACTTAGTTTAGTTACGCCCATTTTTAATGTCAAGGAAAAAAGTTTGGTTTGTTTACGCCCCTAAGACAAAGGAACAGGTTTGTCCGGTAAAATTTGTTGGTCAGTTGTGATGGGGAAAGTTAAAACAGGGATTAACTTTTTCGTTTTTCAAACCTGTATACTTTAAAGTATACAGCAATAAACGGGTGTTTTTATGTGTAACACATTGTAATTTAGATTGTTAATACAATGAGACCCAATTTTCCCTACCCAACCCCGGTACGGTCTCGGGGATGGTATGGGAAATTGAGTTTGAGGTGGTTTTCCGCGCAGGGGTTGATTTACCGGCGCCTATTGCGGTCGGTATTGACGCCGGCTGTGATGAAGGGGTAAGGACGGGCTGAAAAACGGTGGCGGAGTTGAGGGGTAGGCTGGTTGCTAATTGGGAGGGGTGATGTTATCCCGATATTCGGGCTTGACCGAACTTAAATTTACCGATAGAATCTGTTAGGTGAACAGTAGGCAAAAGGTTGTTCGCAGGAGGTGGCGTAGATGAGGCGCTCCTTTTACCGGAGCGGTCTGCTCCACCTTCAGATGCAGAAAAACGCGGTTCGGTTAGTTTCGTTTAAGCAGTTAAAGACCGGCAGGCAGGAAAGATGAAACTCCGGTTCTGTACCGGCGGTCTGCCGGCGCGAGAAAATCAGCACAAACTAAAAACCCAACTAAAAACCAACCAACCAAACAAAAGGAGGTAAGATGGCAAAGCGTTACGACTATACCGGTAAAGATGTGCAGGAGGTTTACGACGGTCCGGGTGGTCTGCTCTGGGAGGCGGTAATGGGTGAGCAGATTCACTCAGGTGGACCTGATGCCACTGACCGGCTGGCACAGGCGCTGGGTCTGAAGCCCGGGATGCATGTGCTTGATGTGTGCAGTGCGCTGGGCGCACCGGCAAGGCAGATCGCCCAGAAGTATGGGGTCAAAGTTACCGGTCTTGACTTCACAAAGACAATGCTGGAAAAGGCGCGGCAGCGGACCAAAGAGGCGGGTCTTGACCATCTGATTACCTTTGTTGAAGGCAATGCGCTTGATATGCCGTTCAAGGCGAACACCTTTGATGTGGTCTGGGGGCAGGAGGCGTGGTGCTATGTGACCGACAAGGAACTGCTGGCGCGGGAGTGCTATCGGGTGCTGAAGCCAGGCGGGAAGATTGGTTTTACCGACTGGGTGATTACTGGAAAGGTGGAGGAGGATTTGCTGGCAAAACTTTACGAGTCGATGGCGTTTCCTTATATGGAGACCTTTGAAGGCTGGCAGGAGGTTTTGCGCCGTGCCGGGTTTAAAATCCTTGATGCCCAGGACCAGACTGAGGAGTTCGCCCGCTGCTTTGATGATTACAAGGTGATGGTGGAGGAGAAACTGAAGCCGACAATTCTTCAGAACTTCGGCAACGACCTTTACCAGTTTGCGGTGAATTTAGTTAATATGTGGCGGGATGCGGCGCATCGGCATCAGGTGGGCAGAGGCTTTTACATCGGGCAGAAGTGAGACGGCGTATCCTGTTCTGGGTGCTGATTGGGCTCGGTGCTGGGGCGCTGATTTTTGGCTCTTTAGTTGGCGCCTGGGCACGCATTGGCTACTTCAGCAGCCAGATATGCCTCTCCTGTATGGGCATGGTTTAGGAAAAAGGAGGTGTTTATGAGAGGTAAGTTGCTGATAGTTGCCGGGCTGTTTTTCGCGTTCGGCGTCGCACTGGCAACCCAGCGGGTGATGGTGATGGAAGATTTCACCGCCACCTGGTGCACCTATTGTCCGGGTGCGGCACGCGGTGCCGAGGAGTTGAAGTTCCGGGCGTTTGATTCGGTGGTGGTGATTGCCTATCATTCGTCAAACAGCGACCCGTTTTACACCGCAGAGGCGGCAAGCCGGATGAGTTACTACGGCGTGACCGGCTATCCGACGATGCGCCTGGATGGCGGACAGGCGGTGGTGGGCGGATTGCACTACGGCACGATGTATCCGACCTACCGGCAGTTCTTTGACACCCGCAAACTGGAGCCAAGTCCGCTTGATATTAAGCTGACGGTCACCTATGACTCAGCAACGCGCAGCGGGGTGTTGACAATCGTGGTTCGCAACACCAGTTCGAGTGCGGTGAGCGGGCAGTTGCACACGGTTCTGACCGAGAGTCACATCTACTACCCGTGGCAGGGCATGGACAGTCTGCACGATGTAGAACGGCTGATGTTGCCCAATGCCAGCGGTGAGGCGATAACGGTCAACCCCGGGGATTCGGTGGTGCGGACGAGAAATTTCACCATCAATGCCGGCTGGGTGGCAAGGAACTGCGAGTTTGTCGTGTTCGTGCAGAACAACACCACGAAGTGGATGTATCAGGGTGCGAGTATCGGGGTGATTGCCGAGCCGGAACTGGAGTTTGTCGGTTATCAACCGGTGCGGCCGCTCCCGGGGCAGAGTTTCAACCTGACGGTCGGGGTGCGCAACATCGGTAGTACGGCGCTGAGCGGCGCGAGCGCGGTATTGACAACCGACGACCCGTATCTTACGGTTGTTCAGGGAACGAGCAGTTTCGGGCAGATCAACCGGGGCGCAGATGGTTACTGCGCTACGCCGTTTCAACTGCAGGTGAGTTCTTCGTGCCCGGACCCGCATCGGGCGACGCTTCGGCTGGTAGTTTCGAGTACCGATATGGGCGTGGATACAATGACATTTCCTTTGAACATAACAACCAGCCCGGGTTTTGCCGATGATATGGAACACGGCATCGGGGGCTGGACTCACAGCGGCACCAGTGACAACTGGCACCTTTCAACTTATCGTTCCTCATCACCGAGTTACTCCTGGTACTGCGGGGTGGAGTCAAACCACCAGTACACGAATGAGAACGACTCCCGTTTGATGACCCCGTTTTTCACCCTGGGCGACTCTGCCTGGGTGCGGTTCAAGCATTACTACGACACCGAGGCGGACTATGACTTCTGCATCCTGGAGATAAACAACGGTTCGCCGTTCTGGGTACCGCTCGGGATGTGGAGTGGCTCAAGTAACGGCTGGCAGCAGGAGGCGATAGATTTGAGCCCGTTCCGCAACCAGACAGTGCGGTTGAGGTTCCGGTTTATCAGCGACTACAATGTCACGGGCGAGGGCTGGTATGTTGACGACTTTGAATGTGGCGCCCAGGTCGGAGTTGCCGAACCGCGGGTGAATCAGGTGCTGCCAATGGTTCTGGTAAGCAGTCCGGTGCGAATGCGGGCACAGGTGCGGTTTGTGCTGCCCGCCGGGGTTAAGGCAGAGGCGCAAGTTTACGACATCACCGGAAAGATGGTGCGGCAACTGGGCGACAATCTGAGTGGGACCGGTACGGTGGTGTGGAATCTGACCGACCAGAGGGGTAAAAAGGTGAGTTCGGGCGGTTACTTTATCCGGCTCTCTTACAGTAACAGTACGGTCAGTGTGCCGGTAGTGGTTGCGAGGTAAGAGGTGCGGTTAAACAGGGGCAGGTTGCTGTTTTTCTTCAGCAGCCTGCTCCTGATTTTCGGCTGTTCGGATGCGCCTTTGATTCCCCTCGTGCCGACCAATCGGGTGGTGCTCGTGGAATTTTTTACCTGGCAGCGCTGCGTTTACTGTCCGTATGCGGCACGGGCGCTGGACAGTTTGCAAAAGGAGTTTGCCGACAGTGTGGTGGTGATTGCCTATCACCGCCGGGTTGCAGGTGACACCCTTTCGCCGGCGTATGTTGAGGACCGGCGCCAAATTTATTACGAGTCCGGCGGTGAACCAGCAACAATTTTTGATGGCGGTCCGGTGGTGCGCACCCCGGGACCGGAGTACAACTACGAAACTTTTAAGAACTACATCCTCGGGGCAAAGGCGGTTTTACCACAGGTGGAACTGGCGGTCGCGGTGCAGCGCGACTCTTCGCGGGCAACCGTTGTCGCCCGGGTTTTTGGCGTAGATTCCACACCCGCGGAAAGTTTGCGGCTTTTTATTGTGATAACCGAGGATTCGGTACGGGCGGCTTTGACCGGGGCAACCGATTCGGTTTTCAACGATGTGATGCGGGCGATGCTGCCTGATGTCAATGGTTTGCCCTGCTGGTTGCGCCGGGGTGATAGTCTGCGGTTTGAACAGACGGTGCAATTTCCGGTTCACTGGAATCCCGGGCGGTTGAATGTGGTTTGTTTTGTTCAGGAGCCTTCAAGCCGGCGGGTTCTGCAAGCCTGCCATAAGAAATTGAATTGACAACAGGGGGNGAATATGAAAAGGTTGTTTTTTTGCCTGATGATTTTGGCGGTATGGGTGATGCCGGTGCAAGCCGATTACAGTTTTACCTTTGTGTGCCGGAGTGATACCCTGCAACAGGTAGTACCGGGCGGTGTTGCCGTTTACTACTTCACCTTGAGCAACACCGGGACTGAACCCGATGTTTATCTGTTTGACTGCCGGGTTTTGCAGGAGGTGGCGGGCTGGAGCGCAATATACTGTCTGCGCGGGCGTTGTGTTGAACCCGGGGTGCCGATGTTTGACTCGCTGGCGCCGGGCGAGGTTGATACGACTATTGACATCACGGTGTTCACGACCAATACTGAGGGCGAAGAAGTGATTCAGATGACGGTGACTTCCCAAGGCGACCCATCACAGGTCAGTTCAATTAAGACTTACACCCGGGTGAGTTGCGGGGTTGAAGAAGGGGTAACTTATCTTGAGCGTAAGCCGCTGCCCGGTCTGATGTTTGATTATGCCGGAAGAAGGGTACGGACGGTGTTGACACCCGGCGTTTATTTTGTCCGTCAAGATTCCGGTGTTGGTTTTAAGAAAGTCGTTGTCCTTCGTTAGGGGTGTAATTTGAGGAAAAGGGGTCTTCTGAGTTATGCCCGCGCCGCGGGCTGCGCGGGTAAGGCGTGTCAGGCAGACCTGTTTGCTATGCTGGACGGGTTGCCCGTTTTTCACCATCCCGATTTGCTGGTGAGCGGGGCAACCGCGGACGATGCCGGAATTTTTCGGCTGGATAAAAACCGGGCGCTGGTTCTGACGGTGGATGTTTTACCACCGGTTGCCGACGAACCTTATGTTTTCGGACAGATTGCGGCAGCGAACTCCCTCTCGGATGTGTATGCGATGGGTGGCAAACCGCTCGCGGCACTGGCGATTCTCGGAGTGCCGGTTGAAGAGATTGAGTTTACGACGGTGCGGACCGTGCTCGCCGGTGCTTGGGACAAGGTGAAGGAGGCGGGTGCGGTTGTTGCCGGCGGTCACACGGTAAGAGATTTAGAGTTGAAGTTCGGGCTGGCGGTAACCGGAATTGTTCATCCCGAAAAGGTGGTGACCAACGCCGGTGCCAGACCCGGTGACCGGTTGCTGTTGACAAAACCGCTCGGGACCGGGGTGATTACAACCGCCCAGAAGCACCACCAGGCACCGCCGCAACTGGTGGCAAAGGTGAACAAATTGATGGCGCAGTTGAATCGCGCGGCAGCAGAAGCGATGACCGCGGTTGGGGTGAACGCGGCAACCGACATCACCGGTTTCGGGTTGCTGGGGCATTGCTGGGAGATGGCACAGGCGAGCGGAGTTGACATAGTAATCAAGGCGGACGCAGTGCCTTTTCTCCCCGGGGTTCAGAGGCTGGCTGAGGAAGGGTGGTTTCCGGGCGGAACATTGAAGAATTATGAGTTTATTAGAAGACGAGCGGAGTTTGCCCGGGGGATAAATAAGACGCTGCGGCTTTTACTGTGTGATGCCCAGACTTCAGGCGGTTTGTTGATTGCGGTGTCCGAAAAGAAGTTTGCCCGGCTGGAGCAAGAGTTAATAAGAGCCGGCGTTTCGGAGTTCAAGGAGGTTGGGGTAGTAACAGTTGGCACCGGCCGGGTGCGGGTGGTGGCGCGATAAGTTTGTTGCCGTGGTCCGGTCATTTCCTATAATATTTAATCTATGGAAAACTCCCGGGATTTATTTTCCTTGCTCGTTGATGCGGTTGTTGCCCTTGACCCGGTGCGGGTAGCGCAACTTTGTCAGGAAGCGTTGCGCCAGGGTTTGGCACCTGAGGAGGCGCTGGAGAAAGGTCTGGCACGGGGAATGCGGGTCGTGGGTGAGAAGTTTGCCGCCCGGGAGTTTTTTGTCCCGGAGGTGCTTCTGGCATCAAAGGCGATGTATGCCGGGTTTGATATCCTGAAGGAACAACTGCCCAGGGGAACGCGAAGCCGGGGCCGGGTGGCGCTGGGTGTGGTGCAGGGTGATATCCACGACATCGGCAAGAACATCGTTAAGGTGATGGTGCAGGCGGCAGGGTTTGAGGTTGTGGATTTAGGAAGGAATGTGCCGATTGAGCGGTTTGTCACCGCCGCTGAAGAAGGTGTCCAGATTGTCGGGATGTCTTCTTTGATGACAACGACGATGCCCAATATGGCAAAGGTGATTGAGGCACTGAAAAAGCAGGGGTTGCGGGAACGGGTGAAGGTGCTGGTCGGCGGTGCACCGGTGACGCGCCTTTTTGCCGAACGGATTGGTGCGGACGGTTATGCGCCTGATGCCCACAGTGCGGTGGTTGAGGTTGAACGATTGTTGAAATAGAAAGTGGCAAGGGCAAAAGAGCGATTGAGAACCGTTTTACAGCCTGACTTGTCCCGGGTCAAACCGCCGCTGGTGTTTCCGATTGTGGTGGCAAATCATGCCGCTTGGGTCGCGGGTGAACGGTTGAGCCGGGCTTTGACCGATAGCCGAATTTTGAGCGCGGTGCTCTATCAAGCATATCGGCTTTACAATTATGACCTGATTATGGTGTTTGCTGATGTCCTTGTTGAGGCGGAGGCGATGGGGTGCGAGATTGAGATGGCGAAAGACGAACCACCGATTCTGGTCCGGGCTGCCGGACAAAGGGCACAGGTTGTCAATCCGGTCCGGGCATGCCGGATGCCGGTGATTCTTGATGCGACCGAAGGACTGGTGCGGATGGCGGGTAAAGAGGTTTATGTCCTGACATCGCTCAAGGGTCCATTTTCCCTTGCCAGTTTTCTTGCTGGACCAGAGGAGTTTTTTGAGATTTTACTATCGGCACCAGAGCGGGCAGCGCAATTTCTGCGCCTGGCGACCGAGAATCAGAAAATCTTTGCCCGGGAGATTGTGAAGCGGGGTGGGGTGCCATTTATCGGTGACCCGATGGCTTCNGGTAGTGTTATAAGTCCGGCACTGTTTGAGCGGTTTGCCCTGCCCTATTTGAAGGAACTGGTGGCGGCGATTCACCAGCTGGGCTCCTGGACCGGGTTGCATATCTGCGGCGACACGGCCAAGATTTTGCGGCTGATGTGCGCTACCGGTGCCGAGATTATAAGTGTTGACGAGATGGATATCGGTTTTGTCCGGCAGGAGGTGGGCGCGGACCGGGTGATTATGGGTAATGTGTCAACCGGGTTGCTGGAGAGCGGCAGACCGGAACAGATTTATCAGGCGGCGCAGGACTGTTTGAAAAAGGGGTTGCCGAAGATGATTCTTGCCAGCGCCTGCGATGTACCGGCAGCAACACCGGTGGCGAATGTGCAGGCGCTGGTTTCGGCGGCACAGGGGTGGTGATGATTGTTCGCTGTAAACCAGCGGGGTGTAAGTCGCTGCTGGAACTGTTATGGGCTCAGGATATTGATTTACCGGGCGATTGCGGCGGCAGGGGTTCGTGCGGCAAGTGCCGGGTGCGGCTGTTGTCCGATGGTTCTTATGTGCTTGCCTGTCAGTTTGTGCCCAAGCGTTCGGTGGTGGTTGAGATTGAGGGCAATTTCAATAAAGCGGTGCGCGGTAAACGTAGTGGTGCAGGACACCCTGAAATCAGGCATAAGGATACGGTGGTGGTTGCGGACATCGGCACGACAACTTTACGGCTGGCATTGGTTGACCGGGTAAAAGGGCGGCGGATTAAAACCGTAACGCAGTTAAATCCGCAGATAAGATTCGGTGCTGATGTCCTTACCCGGATAAGCCAGGAAAAGAAGGTGCGCCGGGCAGGACTGGGCAATTGTCTCCAAGAGTTTATCAGCCAGAACAGGGTTTGGCGGTCAAATCCGGTCACGGTGGTGGGCAATACGGTGATGATGCACTTTGTTTTCGGGAAGAGTCCGAAGGGTTTAGGTCAATTTCCCTATCGCCCGAACCTGCCTTTGCGCCGGGTGATTCAAAGAAAGCAGGACGGCCTGAAGTTGTGTACCCTGCCGCTGCTCGGTTCGTTCATCGGCAGTGACTGCACCGCTGCGATTCTCGCGGCAGGGATAAACCAGACCGAAAGGTTGACACTTTTAGTTGATGCCGGGACCAACGGTGAGGTGGTATTAGGTAACCGGCACAAAATTGTTGCCTGTTCAACTGCGGCCGGACCGGCTTTTGAGGGGGCAACTTTGAGTTGTGGTGCTCTTGCCGTACCAGGGGCGATTACCGGTTGCCGGTTTTACCGGGGAAGATGGGTCGTGAAGACGGTGGGGAACAAAGTTCCAACTGGAATCTGCGGTTCTGGGGTGCTGGATGCTATTGCCGAGGCGGTGCGTACTGGATTGATTGAACCCGGGGGCAGGCTGAAGCAGGGGGAACGGCTTCAGATTTACGGTGCGGAGCCGGCAGGGGTTTACCTGACGCAGGCGGACATCAGGGAGGTGCAACTCGCCAAGGCGGCGATTGCCAGCGGCATAAAATTACTCCATAAAGAGTGGTCCGGAAGACCGATTGAACGGGTGGTGATAACCGGTCGGTTTGGGGACAGGTTGAACAGTCAGGCGGCAATGGCGATTGGACTTTTACCGGTCGTGCCCGAAGCGGTGGTAAAACAAAAGCCCGACCTGGCGCTTGCGGGCGCGATAAAGGCGGTGCTTGCGCCCGATGTTCTGAAACAGGCGGCGGATTTGAGTGCCCGTGTTACCGAAATTCGGCTCGCCGAACACCCGGATTTTGAAGCGATGTTTGTTGAGTCACTGNCACTAACAGAATGGCGATTTTAGATAGCGCCCGGCTTGAGAGTTTACGCNNGGAACGGTTTGAGGAATTGACGGGTTTGAAGGCGCAGGGTAAGAAGGTGGTGGGTTACTTCTGCCTTTATGCGCCGGTGGAAATTGTTCAGGCAGCAGGAGCGATTCCGGTGCGGCTCGCACGCGCCGATTATGGAAGCGCACTTGCGGGTGAACGGTTTCTGCGCGCCGATGCCTGTCCGTTCTGTAAGGCGAGTCTGGGTAAATTTGTCCAAGACCCGTTGTATCAACTGGTTGACGGGGTGGTAATTGTCAACACCTGTGATATGATGCGCCGGTTACCCGAGGCGCTAACAACTAACTTTTCGGTGCCGGTTTTTTTGCTTTATCTGCCGCGCACGAGTGAGTTGTTTCCCAATCGGTTGCAGGGGTTCCAAGCCGGATTGAGTGACCTTAAGGCGTGGTTGGGCGGTTTGACCGGTCAGGAGTGGCAAGAGGAACGGTTGCTGGAAGCGATTGACGAGGCAAACCAGTTGCGGCGCAAACTTCAGGAATTGGACCAAACCCGGGCAGAAATGCCGCCCAAAATTTCGGGGGGCGAACTGTTTGATATCGTGGCACTGGCAACGCTTTTACCACCAAAAAGGATGTTAAATCTACTCAATGATTTGTTAGCAGTGCTCCGGAAGCCGGCGGAAGCGATGAACAAAAACCGCGCGCGGCTACTTCTGACCGGCAGCATCTTATCCGAAGAGGACCGCACCCTGATTGAAATTGTTGAAGAAAAAGCGGATATTGTTGCGGATACGGTTTGCACCGGCAGCAGATGGTTTAACGAGGAGATTACGGTTGCGGAGGAGCCGTTTGCCGGTCTTGCCCGATTTTACTTTAGCCGAACACCGTGCGCCTGCCGCCGGCCCAATACCGCTCTTTTTGAGTACATCAAGCAGCAGGTGGCGGCGCGAAAGGTTCAGGGAATTGTCAGTAAGAGTTTGCTTTACTGCGATGCCTACCGGTTTGAGGTTAAACAACTGCGGCAGGAGGTGGGGCTTCCGGTGTTAGAGGTTGATGGCGACTATTCGCAGGTGAACCGCCAGCAGTTGCGTACCCGAGTTGAGGCGTTTCTCGAGATGTTGCGATGAGTTGGTTTGATTATCAGGACCCAACACCAGCCCGGATTACATTTGACGAGTGGGACGATTTGTTTCAACAAATACCGGACGAGTTGATTGACCAATTTCACTACTTTCCGCCCAATCAGGAGGCGTGGTCAAAATATCTGTTTCCGCCCCAGGTGTTCGCCATCTACGGGGCAAGGCATCTGCGCCGATTGAAGTTTGACAATTCGCTGGCGGCGCTGCGGCTCTGGGGTTTTGTCCAGAATGAAATTGAACGGTTGTTTCGCGCCCGGCAGGTGGGGAAGAAGGTGGTGGCGGTGATGGGTGACCTGGGTCCGCTGGCGGTGATTGTGAATTCGGTGGCGGCAAGGGCTGGTTCGAGCAAGGATGGTGGGGGATGCGTCGCCTTTTATCCTGACTGCTGGTGGTGGACACCTTTTGCGATGGAGAGCAAGGTGTTACTGGACAAAGCGGCAGAACTTGGTATCGGTGATGCCACCTGTTTTTCCCGGGCGGCACTGGGCGCTTTTGCCAAGCACAGTTATTTTCCCGACCCGGATTTGGTGATTGCCGCAACCGGTGCATCGTGCGACGACTATTCCGGGGTGGAAAGTCTCGTAGCAAAGATGGTGCCCGAGGTCGTCTGGGTGGAAACACCGCTGCGGCGCGTTGAACCTGAGGCAAGGGAACGGGTTGAGCGGATGGTAGTTGAGGAGTATCAACGGGTGCTCAAAAAACTGGAGGAGTTGACCGGAGTCAAGGTGACCGAAGCGATGTTGCAACAGGGAATACGCCGGGCAAATCACCTGCGGCGCCTGACTCAGCGATTGAAGGAACTCGCTTACGGTTATGGCGTGTTTCCAGCACTGGAAACGATGGTCGTGGAGTTTGGTTGTCTGCACGGCTATTCCGACATTGTGGAGTGGACCGCAATTGTGGAACATCTGGTCCAGACCGGGGAGGCACGGCTTGCGGCGGGGAAAACGGTGCTGGCATTGGACAGTTTGCGGATTGGCTGGGTAACACCGCCCGCGGACCCGTTACTTTTGTGTTATGTTGAAGACCGGGGGGCACGAATTGTAGCGAGCGAATATGTGATTAATCAGGCGTTGAGTTTGATTGACGAGTCGGTGCCGCCGCTTTTGGGGATTGCCCGTTCCCTGCTCACCGGTTCGCTGATTGGCACGTCAAGAGAACGGGCGGAGATGTTTGTCACTGCCGCGCAAGGGCGTCGAGCCGAAGGGGTGATTGTTTCGGGAATTTTAGGCGGTTCGCACTGCGCAATGGAGTCTCGGTTGATTGGTGATTACATTAAACAGAAACTGGACATCCCGATTCTGGAGTTTGATGTCGCACCACCCAACAAGGCGATTGACCGCCAGACGCAGACAAGGATTGATGCGTTTCTGGAACTGGTGCGGAGCCGGCGATGAAGGAGTTGCTCAATCCCCGGGAGCGGTTTTCGCTTCTGGTTATTGACGAACCACAGGACCGGGTGCCAATTTTTCCGTTGTTGACCGCCCATGCCGCAAAATTTTCCGGGGTGAGTTTACGCGACTACTACACCGATGGGGTGGTGATGGCAAAGTGCCAGTTAAGAGCAAGGGAGTTTTACAACACCGACTTTATCTCGATTTTTTCTGAGGTTGGTTTGATTGCCGAGGCACTAGGTTCAGAGTTTTTGTATCCGGAGGATGACCTGCCGGTGCTGGCACGACCGCGCTGGCAGAAAATCGAGGAGGCGGCGCGCGGTCTAAAAGAAAATCTGACCCTTAAGGGTCGGGTGGCGGTTTATCTTGATGCGATAAATTATGCCTGGGAGGCGATTGCTGATGTTGTGCCAGTCCTTGCTTATGTACCGGCACCTTTTACCACCGCGCAGCAACTGGTTGAACCTGAGGAGTTTCTCCTTGCCCTGCTGGAAAAGCCGGAACTGGTAAAATCGGTCCTTGACGAAGTGACACAGGTGGTAAAAAATTTTTCCCGGCTCGTGATTCGAGCCGGGGCGTTGCCCATTTTAGTTGACCCGCTGGCTTCGGGTAGCGTACTCAGCCCCAGGGAGTATCGGGAGTTTGCCCTGCCCGCGGAAAAGGCGGTAATAGATTTCTGGCACCGCTATGACCTCGATGTGGTTTTACACATCTGTGGCGATACGAGCGAAATCGCACCGTTGATGCCTGAGACCGGTGCCGACCTGATAAGCGTTGATAAAGTGGACCTTAGTCAGGTTGTTGCGGCAGTGGGAGAAAAGGTGCGGGTCATCGGCAATTTTGATACGACCGAGTTGTGGCTGGGCACCGCAAAGGAGATTGGCGATAAGGTCAGCGGGATGGTGGCGCAGGCAAAGAGTTGTCCCCGGGGCTATGTGGCGGCGACCGGATGTGAGGTGCCGATTGCCACACCGGAGGAAAATTTGCAGGCTTTTGTCAGCGCGGCTAAGGAGGCAGGAAGGTATCAATTTCCGCCTGCCCGGATAAGTGAAAGGAGATAGCACAAGATGTTGAGCGTTGGCATTGATGTCGGTTCGGTTAACACCAAGGTGTTGATTTACGATTCAGCACGGGATGAGGTGGTTGCCCGATGTGTGGCACCAACCGGAATGAAGCCCAGGGAGCAGGCACAGCGGGTGTTTGAGTTTTGTGTGGCGAATGCCGGTCTGGAGCGCTCGGCACTGGGACACATCGTTGCTACCGGTTATGCCCGGCAGGCGGTTGATTTTGCCCAGCAGACGGTGACCGAGATTACCGCGACGGGCCGGGGGATAAGAAAGTGGCATCCTTCCAGTCGAACGGTCATTGACATCGGCGGCCAGGATTCAAAGGTGATAGCGCTTGATGAACAGGGACGGGTGCAGGACTTTGTAATGAACGACCGTTGTGCCGCCGGCACGGGTAGTTTTCTTGAGTTTATTGCCCGGGCGCTGAATGTGCCGATTGAGCAGTTCGGGGAGTTGAGTGCGCGTTCCCAGAAACCGGTGCTGCTCTCCAGCCTCTGTGTGGTGATGGCGGAGTCGGAAATCCTTTCGCTTGTTGCTGCGGATGTGCCCCGCGAGGATATCATCGCCGGTTTACATCTGGCGCTGGCAACGAGGGTTGTCAATATGGCGGCACGGGTTAATGTTTTGCCCGAGGTGATTTTTACCGGCGGTACCGCGCTCAATTCAGGGCTGCGCCAGGCGCTGGAACGAGTTCTGGGGTTAAAGGTCCAAAGCTCTCAGGAGCCGCTTTTTGCGGCGGCAATGGGCGCGGCACTGTTAGGTGCCGACACTACTTTTTAAGGACAAGCAGGCGTTGAACAGCGCCATCGTTTGGGATGAAGAAAATCCCGGTAGAGCGAGCGGGAGAAGCGATTCTACCGGTGATGTCATAAACCGGGAAGGAGTTTGGCGGGAGCGAATTTAAATGGAGCGTGGTCAAGGGCGGGTGCTGATTGGGATACTGTTTTTCTAATTCAACCGTCTGCCAGAAGTTCTGGTAGGTGGCCAGTATCAATCGACAGATTGAGTCGGTCAGGGTTTGCGCCGCGGTGCGGGAGGGACCGCTGGCACCCCATTCGGTTTCGCATCGGGCGACGAGGGCAAAAATTGTTGACTCGGTGGGTGCGCTGAACTGTAACCAGCGCGCCAGGCGCTGGGTGTTGATTGCCTTGGGGTATTCGGGAAGGGGGTAAAGGTAACTAACCAGCCGCTGGGCTTCATCGCAGATTGGTGCGGTTATTGTGCCGTCAAGGTAAGAAGGGACTGTTTCGGCCGCGACCCAGAGCGGGATAGGAAGGGTGGCAACCGGTTGACCAAGGAGCACCCACATCATACCGGTTCGAAGATGGGCACCGGGTGCAGGCCCAACCATTATCTCAACGGAGCGGGTCTGGGAACGGCAGATGGTGGTATCGGTGGGAAGGTAACCGAATGGTAAAGAACCGAACTTACCAAGAAAAGGCAAGGGGTAAGGCTCAAATCCGACCTGGCCCAAGTCGCGAGCAAGGGTGCAGATGATAAAAGGAAGATTGAGGCGGTTTTCATAAAAGGCGGCACGACAGAGTTGTTCTGCCCGCTCGTAGCGGTTTTTCCCCAATAACCGATTCGGTCCCCCGGACATTGAGTAGTTTGCCCGGATGAGAAATCCAAAGGAGTCGTTCTTGGTATCGTAGCGGGTATAAGATGTGTAACCGGCTTCGAAGATGGCGGTGGTACCGGTAGAGTCAAAAACCCCAAAGTTTGCCGGTGTTTCCCGGCCAACGATGTTTAAGGAGTCAAGGAGATGGGCAAAGTCTTCCACCGTGGCACAGGAGCCAAGGGCAAGACGCATTATGTTGCCGTCGTCGGCAGCAGTGATGTTGCCGGTGAGGTTGTAGGAGTTGGAGTTCATAATTGCAAATCCAACCTCATTGATGCCCGCCCAGACATCGAGCGTTTCCCCCGCATAAACATTGGCGACAAACCGGAACCGGGGACCGCGGAAGAATTTCATCTCCTGGTCGGGATTGTTGACATCGCGATTTTTCCAGAGAACGGCACGGACCTTCACTCAGCGCTGTGGGACCGAAGGCACCGATGGTACAGGCGAAGGTAAAACTAAGGTGTAGAAGGAGTAGCGGGACGGGTTTAAATCTCATTGTTGAGGTGCCGCTTGATTTCTTTGCCGAGCGCCGCCACAAGCCGGGACTCAGGATAGGTGCCGATTACTTTACCCTTGACAAACAAAACACCTTTTCCTTTGCCGCCGGCGATGCCAAAATCGGCTTCACGGGCTTCACCCGGTCCATTGACAACACACCCCATTACCGCGACCTTCAACGGCGCAGTGATGCCCTGGAGGCTTTTCTGAACCTGACGGGTCAGGCGGACGATGTCAATCCTGGTGCGGCCACAACCGGGACAGGAGTAGACGACCGGTTTAATCTGACGCCGATTGAGCGCAGCGAGGAGTTCGTAGGCGGCAACGACTTCAAGGACCGGGTCACCGGTAAGGGAAATGCGGATCGTGTCACCGATACCCTGGCGCAGGAGCGGTGCAAGCGCTGCGGCGGAGCGAATGCTGCCTTCAAGGGGCGGACCGGCTTCAGTCAAACCGATATGCAGTGGATAGGGAAAACGGTGGGCGAGTTCTTCATTGACGGCAATCAGGTCTTCAGCGACGGTGGTTTTTGCTGATAAAACCAGGGCTTTGAAGTTCAGTCTTTCAAACGGTTCCAGGGCCCGTGCCATCGCCTCAATCAGCGCTTTGACTTCGGGATGACGGTAGCGCGCCCGGACCTCTTTGGGCAACGAGCCGGCATTGACCCCGATGCGGATTGCCACGCCCCGGTCCTGGGCAGCACGGATAATTTCTTCGATGCGCCGGATAGAGCCAATATTGCCGGGGTTGATACGGATTTTGTCGAAGCCGGCTTTGATTGCCGCAAGTGCCAACCGGTAGTCAAAGTGGATGTCAGCAATCAAGGGTAGGTCAACACGAGCCCGGATTTCGGGTAAGGCGGCAGCCGCTGCCGCATCAGGGACGGCGAGGCGCACCAGTTCGCAGCCGGCGGCAGTTAAACGGCGAATTGAGCGCACGGTTGCAGTAACATCGTCGGTTCGAGTTTTGGTCATTGACTGGACACGCACCGGCGCGCCGCCGCCGATCCGGATGTTACGCACCAGGACCGGCAGCGACAAGCGTTTAGGTGGACTTGATGCGCTTGATTTTTCCGCCAAGCCGGGCGATTTTCTTTTCGAGGTGTTCATAACCCCGGTCCAAATGATAGATGCGCAGGATTTCAGTTTTGCCTCGGGCGGCAAGACCGGCAAGGACCAGCGCTGCTGAGGCGCGCAGGTCTGAAGCCATAACCTGAGCACCCTGCAGTTTTTCTACGCCATGAATTACCGCCATATTGCCGTTGATGTCAATTGATGCACCCATCCGGTTGAGTTCCAGAGCATGGAGAAACCGGGACTCAAAGATGTTTTCGGTAATGGTGCTTGTGCCCGCGGCGATTGCGAGCAGAGCGGTGAACTGTGCCTGGAGGTCGGTGGGAAAACCGGGATAGGGTGCGGTGGAGATTTTTGTTGCCCGGGGGCGCGATTTCATCTCCACCTGAATGCTGGTTTGGTCAATGTCGATGCGGGCACCAATTTCTTTTAACTTGGTTAACACCGCTGTGAGATGCTCAGGCTGGCAGTCGGTGATTTGCACCGTACCACGGGTGATAGCAGCGGCAACAGCAAATGTGCCGGCTTCAATCCGGTCGGCAATTGGCCGATGGGTGGTGCCCGATAGTTGTTTTACACCCTGAATTCGGATTTCCGGAGTGCCCGCACCGGAAATCCGGGCGCCCATTGCGTTGAGAAAATTTGCCAGGTCAACGACCTCCGGTTCGCAGGCTGCGCCCTCAATTACCGTTTCGCCCCGGGCGAGCGTAGCCGCCATCATCGTGTTGATGGTTGCACCAACACTGGGACCTTTGTAACCTTCCAGCATCATTGTGTTGCCGTTCAGTTTTTTTGCCCGGGCATGGATGTAACCCCGCTCAACAGTGACTTTGGCACCCAGCGCCGTGACGCCTTTGATGTGGAGGTCAACCGGCCGGGGTCCAATGGCACAACCACCAGGGAGTGATACGCGACAGGTGCCAAACCGGGCAAGGAGCGGTCCCAGGACATAGTAACTGGCGCGCATCTTGCGTACGATGTCGTAAGGTGCCTCGTGATTCAGTTTGCCCCGGGCGGTGAGATGTACGGTGCGGTTCTCTTGTTCAATACGAACGCCAATCAGCCTTAGCAGTTTGAGCATAGTATTGACATCTTCCAGTGCCGGGACATCTTCAATTGTGCAGGTGTCTTCAGTTAACAGGCAGGCGGCGAGTAAAGGCAGGACGGCGTTTTTCGCCCGGGCGGTTGAAATTGTGCCTTGGAGTGGTTCCCCACCCTGAATCAGAAAGCGGTCCATTGGAATATTTTCAATGATTATCGGTAAAAGTCAAGGAGATGGTAAAATGTTAAAGATAGGCGTGATGGATATTAGCCCAACCGATTGAACCGATAAATAGTTTGACATTTACCTTTTCGGCACTTATATTATTGAAGGTAAGTTAAGATGTTTAATCGCCCTGAAATGGGCGGTAAGGAGGTAAAATGTTTGTAACTATCGTCGTATCGCTGGTAATCGCCCTGAGCCCGGGCGGCGTGCAAAACAACCTGCCGCCGGTATGGGGTGGTGGCGGTCCGGACTCTTTTGGGTATCGGTACTTTGACTCCGATACCGTTTGCCCAGAGGCGCCCACCTACAACTGGATTAATATCAAAGGTGTAGGCACACGGGTAACCGGTCTTGGAGACGACAATGTTGTTGGTCCGTTCGATATCGGGTTCGACTTCCCCTATTACTGGTATAAGGTTCGCCAGGTTTACATCGGGTCCAACGGGTACATCGCATTTCACGACAATGCGCTGGCGGCTTCACCCTTCCCGAGGGTGCCAGCGCCCTCAAGGCCCAACAACACGGTTGCGCCGATGATGAGCGATATCGACTGTTCGGCGTCAGGTTCGCCTAACGGCTCGGTCTGGTACTGGCGCAGCCCGAACAACGACACCTTTATTGTGGAGTACGATAGCGTCCGGTTCTGGTCAACCGGGGGCAACAACACATTCCAGATTATTTTGTCCCGACCCGACTCTTCAATCACTTTCCAGTATAAGGAGCAGACGGGCAGACCTTACAACGACTGGGTACCGGATGCCAATCAGTGCGGGATTGAGAATGTGTCCGGCAGAATCGGGTTGAACTACCTGTCGGGTAACATCCCGCCCGGTAATATGTACCATCCGGAGTTAGCGGTTAAGTTTATTCCGCCCGAATCGACGACGCTCCAGGTCCACGATGCCGCGGTGCGCAATGCAATGAACGACCGGTCCGGAGGAATGTTTGCTGTCAACGGCCGCCCGATTACCTTCTGGGCGGTGATTGCCAACACCGGCAATCAGCCGGAGAGCCAGTTTAAAGCGTTAGTGCGGGTGCGTTCTCAGGCAGGTTCAGTTCTGTTTATCGATTCCACGATGGTTCGGGCGCTCAACCCGGCAGAGACCGATTCGGTCGTGTTCAGTCGCACCTGGACACCGAGTTCAAACGGTGTCTACACGATTCAGGCGATAAGCAAACTGCCCGGTGATGCGGTGCCAATTAACGATACGGTAACGATTGAGTTGCGGGTCGTCACCTTGCCGGCAACTTTAACTTACGACCGGGGAACACTGACCAATTCGATGTACTGGAATGGTCCTGGCGGATTTGGCAACCGTTTTGTGCCGCCAGTTTACCCCTGCACAGTGACCAGTGCCCGGGTTTATATGCAGGCAACCTCTGCCACTCCCTGCGCAATTGGAATCTATGACGATAATGGACCAGGAGGCAGTCCGGGTGATACCCTTTATATTTCAACGGTGCAGGTTAGTGCTGCCGACTGGTACACCATTACCCCGCCCAGTCCAATCGTGATTGAGGAAGGTGCCTTTTTTGTCGGGGCGACTTCTGAGGTGAGCGCATCACCGTCATTCGGGATGGATTCGGTGCCACCGCTTTCCTATCAGGGTTGGGAGTACACCGGTGTCTGGGCACCTTCGCGTGATGCTGCGGTAAGAGATGTGATGGCAAATGCGACGGTTTCAGGTGCGGTCGGGGTTATGGACCTTACTCCGGAGATTACGCCGGTACGCCGGGTTCTTGAGATAAGTCCCAATCCGGCATCAGACCTGGTTACAGTGCGGTTCGCTCGTTCTGCCGGTACTGCCCAGACCCTGGAACTTTACAACGCAGCGGGTACGGTGGTACGGACTTCTGAGGTTAGAGATGAGCGGGTGGTTCTTGATACACGACAGATTCCCGCCGGTGTCTACTTCGTGCGCGTAAAGAACAGTGACTATTCGGTGGCGAAACTGGTAATTCAGCGGTAAGGTTATCCAGTAAATCAGGTTGGGCGGCCCTTATTGTGCCGCCCAACCTTTTAATTTTAAATTATTTTTTTATGTTGAGGTGAAATTCAGCGTAGAGGTTAATCAGTTGCGTGAGGGAGACGGGCAGAGTCAAATTGGTAAGTTTTGCCATCGGTGTATGGAGCAGGGTTTTTAAAATTTCAAGTTCAGCAGTTTTTAACTCAACACCTTCGTTTTGTGATAATGGTTTATCTTCCTTTCTGAGGCAGGTCGGGCAGAGTAGTCCACCGCGCCGGATGATAAACCAGGCGGATGAGGAGTCAATGGATTGATGGCAGATGGTACAACGGTCAAAGCGCGGGCGGAATCCCAAAAA
>JGI11944J13513_1000953_pt1 | contig 25019 bp, 22 predicted proteins | sample TerdegcoTASludge_FD_13513 | JGI IMG/M metagenome (IMG submission 13513) | reverse complement strand
GGCTCACTCCAGGTCTTGCTAACAATTCTCCTCGTATTTTTCATCCTCTCAGCTCGGGGAGATGCGAGTGGAGAGGCAATGTTGCTCGGATTTCTTATTTCACTTAGCAGCACAGCCATCGTCCTGCGCATAATCCAAAGGAGAGAGCAGTTCGACAGCATTTACGGTCGGACAACCCTTGGAATTCTGATTTTTCAGGACCTTGCAATCGTTCCCATGATGCTCGTCGTGCCCCTGCTGCCAGGAGCTTTGCAGGCGGAGACGGATCATCCCCTGACAGTCGTGGTTAAGGCTTTGGGCCTGATCGTATTTGTGATCATTTCCGCCAAATGGATCATGCCAAGGCTCCTATATCAGATCGCAAAGACCCAAGATCGCGAGCTATTCCTCCTGAGCATCGTGGCAATCTGTTTCGCTGTGGCCTGGATGAGCTCACAGGCAGGGCTCTCGCTGGGCCTCGGTGCATTTTTAGCAGGCTTGACAATATCAGAATCGCCCTACAGCCACCAGGCCTTCGGAAACATCCTGCCGCTGAGAGATGCTTTTACCAGCTTCTTCTTTATCTCAATTGGCATGCTGCTGGATGTGAATTATCTGATGCAAAATCCAGGCTACATAATTCTCATAGCGATTGGCGTCATGCTGCTCAAGGCAGTTATTGCCGGATTTACAATATCTTTTATGGGCCTGCCTCTACGTATGGCAGTTCTTGTAGGCTTAGCCTTAAGTCAAATAGGCGAGTTCTCTTTCATCCTCTCCAAGGTGGGCTATGACTGCGGCCTCGTGTCCCAGGAGATCTACCAGCTCTTTCTGGACGTTGCTGTGCTGACCATGGGCGCCACATCGTTCCTCATGGCCTCCTCACAAAAGTTGGCAGACGGCTTATTGCTCCTTCCGCTGCCAGAGAGGCTGAAGAATCGATCACATGCCTTGTCGACAGCTCCCTCCAAGTCGTGGAGGGACCATCTCATAATCGTAGGCTATGGAGTCAACGGCAGGAACGTTGCAAGATCTGCCAAAGCAAAGGGCATACCATTTGTGATCGTCGAGATGGATCCTGAGATCGTTTCGTATGAAGGGAAGATCGGTGAGCCTATCTACTACGGCGATGCCACTCAAGAAAACGTTCTTCAGCATGTCAATGTCCGGGAGGCGAGGGTAATGGTCATCGCCATCTCCGACCCAGAGGCTACTCGCAGGATCGTGGAAGTGGCCCGCAGGCTTAATTTTGATCTATTCATCATCGCCCGAACTCGCTACCTCGATGAGATGTTGCCACTGCACAATCTGGGAGCCAACGAGGTCATTCCTGAGGAGTATGAGACATCTGTGGAGATATTCTCCAGAGTTTTGAAGCAGTACGATGTGCCAAGAGACCAGATCGAGAGTTTCATTCAAGAGGTGCGATCCGACGGCTACGAGATGTTTCGCAGCCTCTCTCCTGAGCCTTACTGCGATGCAAACGTAGACTTGATCACTGATGAGATAGGCACTTTTCGAGTTTGCAGCGGCTCGCCTATTTGCGGTCGGCCTGTGGCAGACATAGAGCTGGAGCGGCACGCTACTAAAATGCTGGCGATCCATAGGGATATGAAAACCATAGCAAACCCAGACGAAAGCTTCATCCTGAAAGTGGATGACGTGGCAATCCTCATGGGCCCTGAAGAGAGCCTGTCAGTGCTGGGAAATTTGTTCCATTCACCTATGATGAAGTGACCGTCCTTTCCCAATTGCCCGATTCGATCATGTTTAAATCCTCAATCAGGTCTGCTGCGACCGTGGGCGATAGCCTGTAGCGTCGGAAGATGGCCAGCACGCGGTGAAGCTCGTCCCTCTCCATAGAGGCAGTATGCTGAGCAACATGCAGCATTGCACCTTGATAGCCCTCTTCCAGAAGGATCTTTCTTACCGTATCAAGAATTTGAGCGCTGATGTGTATGCCTGTGGCCCCAATCTCCTTGACCACCTTGGCGGTCTCTTCATCCTGCTTCATGCGAGGCGTGACGGGCTCAGTGGCTGGGGAAGAGTCCTTCACAAAATCCAGTGCCTTCTTGGATACGCCCTTCAGTATCAGCTCAGATGCTAGCTTCTTCAGGGTCTTTCCCTGCAAGATGGCTTCGGCCTCTAAGGATCGGTAGGCATCCGGCGTAATCTCAATTCGAGTGTATCTGACACTGGGCACTGAACACACGTCCCTTTACCATCGCGCGCTGCTCATTTATTGCTCAATTATGTGCTATGCGTATCCTACATATTAAAAGACTACGATTTGATGGAAGTCTTCCCAGCACGATCCATCTTCGCTATGGGCAACCGCAGCACCCAGAATCTCGCGATGGCAGTCTTCATGGATGCCGGCGGCGATCAGCAGCGCCATGTTTTACGTATCTGCCATCTGTCCTGACTTTGAAGTAGCTAGCATCTATGAACAGAGAGGGCGCCGGCTCTTCAATTGGTCTCTTCAGAGACTTCTCGGCGTCCTCATCCAACTTTTTCTTACCTTGCCGGAACTATTCTCATAAATGCCGTAGCAGGTAACGTTTCCCTTCCCAGCAATTCCAAATTGAGTACATTGCTCGTTTGGACAAGCTGCTCGTTTGGACAAGCTACATCCAGGAATCGTGATTTTGGACCTCTCTTTCCCAATTGCTACTCCCCATGCATTACATGCACACACATGATGTATTAATAGCAACCTATAGGAGGTTCACGACCAAAAAATAAGAAGCTTGGTAAATGGAGCTTCGCGGAACTAAGAAGCATCGTGGAATACAAAGCGACAGCTATCAAAGAGAAGGTAGTTGCTGTAGATCCAAGATATACTTCTCGTACCTGTTCAAGATGCGGTTTCCAAAAGAAGGAGAACCGCAACGGTAGAACCTTCAAGTGCAAGAGTTGCGGCTTCCAGATCGATGCTGATTTGAATGCCTCCAGAGATATCGCTGCCTTCAGTAGATCTGATCGTTGCCAGGCTGCCTGTCAACAATCGTAGCGGGCTTACCACTAGCTGCAAGCCACGGCCATCAGGCAGTGGTAGTTGACTTGCCAGGAGACTGACAACATCCCTGTGACCGCCGGAGTTCAGGAGCGGCTTTTCGGCTCCGAGCGCAGCTCGCAAGACGAGGCTCTTGGTGACATTGATGCTCTCGTTGTAGGTCCCAGCCCAAATCTAGATGATATCTCCTTGTGAGGCTCCATCGATGGCTTTTTGAATGCTCTCACCTGGCTTGACTGTGATGGTCGCGGCCTGAGCTGCCGATAAAAGAAGGATGGCGAGCACAAGGCATGCAGATTAGCCGAAAGGGAGAACAAGCACTCATTTCAATCTCCCTGACAGGGCATCCAAGTCAGCTTTGAGGTCCTCGGACATAATGGCACCATCCATCTTTGCATTAGATAGCGAATAGAGTGTAAACTGGTCGTATTCTATTCCCACCAGGTTCGCATCAGAGAGATCGACCCCCGTCATCTCCACGCGATCGAAAGTGGCATCGCGCAGGTCAACGCCCCTCATGTTGGCGTTGGTCAAGAAGACCAAAGCCAAATTGGCGTTTTTAAGAGATGCTCCGCTCAGATCAACGCCTCTCAGATCGATATCACGCAAATCGACATGGCCAAGCCGGACCTTGCTCAAGACGGCTCCTTGAAGCCTGACGTAGCTCAAATCGGCATCAGTCAAATCAGCCCCAGTGAGGTTGGCACGGGTCAGATCGGCGTAAGGCAGCTTTGCCGAATTCAGGCTAGCACCCACGAGCTTTGCCCCGGTCAAATCTGCATAAGCAAGGCTGGCCGAATCGAGGTTAGCGCCAGTAAGATCGGCGCCCATGAGATACGCTCTTGTAAAATCAGCATCCTTTAGATCCGAACCACTTAGGTTGGTATTGTAAAGTTCAGCCCTGGAGAACTGTCCCCTTGACAGATAGCCCATGCTCATATCCGTCCAGCTCAAATGGGCTCCAATTAGGTTTGCGCTGACCAGATATATGCCCTTCATTCTTGCACCGCTCAGATCCGTCCTGAAAAGCCTGGCATCAGAAAGGTCAGCATCTGAGAGATCTGAACCGGAGAGATCTGCTTCTGTAAGGTCAGCATTCCTCAGAGTGGCGCTATTCATATTTATATTTGACATCTGAGACCTTACAAGTGTGGCCTCTGTAAGATCGGCCCTGCGGAGATCCGCCCCTTTGAGAACAGCCCCCGTCAGATCGGCCTTGACCATCACCGCGCCTATCAGATGAGAATTTGTCAGCCATGCCGACTGCAGGAAAGCACCGCTCAAATCAGAGCCGCTCAGGTCGGCGTCCGTCAAATTCGATTGGTTCAAATGTCGACCACATAGATTCATGTGCGAGATGTTCATACTGCCAAGATCGGCTCGATCAGCTATCATGCTGCCGAGATCCGACTGCTCAGCCGCGGCTATGCAGCTTGCCGCAATCAGTGGGCACAGCACAAGCTGCATCAACAATTCAGGTCTCATCATGCCATCCTCCATTTGGGGTTGATCGAGTCGAGATACTTGAAGTCAGCGAAGCTGTAGGGCGCAGTATAGTACTCAGGGCCATTCACAATCCCGTAGTAGCTATCCACAGCCTGCCAGGTGCCTGGATTGTCCTTGTCCTCCACCACAACCCAGATATGCCCTTGCGAGTTAAATCCACTGGGGTCGTACAGATATACCACGCTGTAGCCGAAACTTTTGTAAGTGCTCTGCAGTTTTTGTGAACCGTCATAGCACATTCCCAGAGGGGCCACTGGAAAGATAACATACCTGCTGATGGTATTTATGAATTCGGAGTCGTCAGTCTTTTTGTACGTAGCATTGATCTTTATGGCATCGCTAGGTATTACCTGGACTGGTCCTGCCTGGCTGGTGGGAGGGGTCATCCACAGGTCTGCAAGCCTTGGAGAAGCTCCATTGGGCGTGAGATATACAGCTTTGCCATCGTTCAAGGTTACTACTACATAGGATCCTTCGGGCTTGGCATTGTATCCATGCGTCGCAAGAAAAAAAGCCAGATCATTCACTGTGATGCTGATATCCTCGTAACTTGATAAAAGCAGCCATAGATCGTTCTCTTCGCTGGCCTGGCAAGCTGAAGGATATAAAACCAAGGACAACAACATAACAGTCACAATTCGCCTCAACCTGCTTCACCGTTGTCAGCTTACGCCCTGAGCAACAACTTCGTATTTTCTTTAATTATGTTTGGAGCCCATCTATAAAGATTTATTGACTTATGTGTGGGCAGAGGTTGTGGGAGGCAAAAGAGGTTGTGGGGGCCAAAAGATATTAAAATAATAAAGGCTTAGATCCCCTCTATGTATCAAGCCTTCAGAACAGGCTTGTCAAGAAAGCCAGTGGCACCAAGAACAAGATTATAAAACCGATAACCATCATACCAATTGCCAGCCCATTTCCACCTGCCATGAATAATAACCTCCTACTGCATGTATTTGGTTACTGCTTGGAGGAGGTAATATTAATTACTATCGGATGCCCATCGAATGCTTCGCGCACCTTAGCCCAGAAGACCTAGCGCCGCTTGGCCAGCAAGTTTAACTATCTTCGGCCTCATGACCTTGGGTTGTGCGATCGATCCAGAAGGGCGGAATAAAGGCACAAGGTGAAAAGCTGGAAGGCAAAAAGGCGGCAGGTGCTAGATTCTTGCTCCTTCGACCGGCTGGCTATCCCCTGAAGAGCCTTTTTCAGGAGCATCCTGTTGTATCCGACGCCAAGCTCTTCGAGCTTTATGCCCGAGAGCAGTGGTATGGAGAGGCTGTCAGGCCCGGATGCTATTTGTTTGACCGCAGACTATATCCCGACTTTGCATTCCAGGTGGTGAAGGTATATCCTAGAGTTTCAGTCGTGGGCTCTGGGACCACCATCAAGGTTGAGAAAGAGGCAGAGCCAAAGAATACTGTGGATTTCGACGTGCACTTCGAGGACGTCATAGGCCAGGAGACCGCCAAGCGAAAGGTGAGGATCGTGGAGAGGTTCCTGCAGGATCCGGAGAGGTTCGGCCGCTGGGCTCCGCGCAATATCCTATTTTTTGGCGTCTCAGGCACGGGAAAGACCATGGTAGCCAAGGCCCTCAGCACAGAGGCAAAGGTGCCCATGCTACCTGTGAAGGCCACCAGTTTGATTGGCGAATTTGTGGGCGAGGGAGCCCGGCAGATCCACAGCCTTTACGAGAAGGCAGAAGAGATTGCCCCCTGCATTGTGTTCATCGATGAGCTTGATGCCATTGCCCTGGACAGGAGGTATCAGGACCTAAGAGGCGATGTCTCAGAGATTGTGAACTCGCTGCTCACTGAGATGGACGGCATTTCGCGTAGAAGTGGTGTCTGCACAATCGCTGCCACAAACCGAATTGAGGTTCTCGATGCTTCGGTGCGGTCAAGGTTTGAGGAGGAGATCGAGTTCAAGCTGCCGAACATTGATGAGAGGTTGCAGCTGTTGGAGAAGAATGCAGCAACTTTGCCCCTGAAGCTTGAGAGCGTAGATCTGCAAAGGATCGCAAGGATGACTGAAGGCTTCTCCGGAAGAGACCTGGTAGAGAAGGTGCTGAAAGCTTCGCTGCATCACGCCATAATGGAAGAGAGAGATATTACGCAAAAGCATCTGGAGGAGACCATTCGCCTGGCCAGAAAAGGGTACAGACAGCCTCCAAAGGAGATGTTCTCCTGAGGAAGGCCTTTTGTACTTTCAAGTAAAATGATGACGGGACGCACCATGTGGCAGGAGATTTTGAACAAGTTCAAGAGGTATCCGGCCCAGGAGAAGGTAATCCGCCTCATTCTGCAAAGGGGCTTTCAGGTAAACGACAGGGGTCGCGTCGTCTCGGGCGAGATAGAGATACCTCATGCGCAGATTGCCAAGGAGCTGAACGTGGATCGCAGAGTAGTGGACACAACAGCTCAGGCCATTCGCGAGGACGAGACGCTCTGGAAAGTGTTCAAGAATGTTCGCTCCATAATATTTCTGGGCGATGTCGCGCCTATTTTGGGCCTGGGGGTAATTGAGATAACTCCTACAAATGCAGCCAAGACGGGAATACTTGGTGATGTGGCCAGCGCAGTTGCCAAGATGGGCCTCTCCATCCGCCAGGCGGTTTCAGATGATCCTTATTTCGTGGAGAGCCCAAAGCTCACTATCATTGCCGAGGGTAAGATTCCAGGGGACCTGGTGCGTCAGCTCATGGAGATAGAGGGCGTAAGAAGAGTCACTGTGTATTGAGAAGACATGTACGCTATCATTGCATGTGGCGTCTTTCAAAAGGAGATCGAAGGACTGCAATCTGAGCTGGGGTTTCCTTTTGAGGCGCATTACCTTGCTTCAGGTCTGCACGTGGACTTCGATGATATGAGAGAGGCATTGACAGGCGAGCTGGAGAACTGTCAAAAAAAGGGATGCGAGGGAATAATCGTGATATATGGCCAGTGCCATCCCAAGATGGAAGATATCTTAAAACCTTATCATGCAGCCCTTATAGATTGTCAGAGCTGCGTGGATGCTTTCATCACTCGCAAGGCAATGGAAGAGAAGGCCAGAGAGGGTCTCTTCTTTTACCTCTCTCCGGGCTGGCTGGATGCCTGGAAGGATATCTTCGCCCGCCTTAACTGGGATCAGGCAGAGGCCAGGTTGCAGATGGGCTCCTTCCGGGGCGCCGTATATATTGATACGCTGTCAGATGCTCATCAGCGTGAAGAAGAGCTGCTGGAGTTCTTCGATTTTACCAATCTGCCATTTGAGGTGATGCCAGTAGACCTGAGCCACTTCAAATCACTTATAATCAAGGCTCAGGAGAGCTTGGAGGGTTGAACTTGGACGATCTGGATGAAATTCGGAAGAAGAAAATGGAGAGGATGATGAAAGAGATGAACAGGCCGCCGGCACCATCGGTGCAACTTCCTGACAAGCCAGTCATCGTCACTGACGAGACGCTGGATTCAGCGGCAAGGCAGTATCCCGTCTTTATTTTGGACTGCTGGGCAGAGTGGTGCGGGCCGTGCCGGATGCTTGGACCTATCATCGAAGAGCTCGCAAGAGAACTGAAGGGGAAGGTGGTCTTTGGCAAGCTGAACGTCGACCAGAATATGCAGACCGCAAACGAACATAGGATCTCCGCGATTCCAACTCTGCTGGTCTTCAAGAACGGAAAGCTGGTGGACAAACTGGTGGGCGCCTATCCCAAAGGCACGTTGGCAGCAAAAATTCAAAAGTACCTCTGAGGAGATCCTCAGAGGGCCCTAAGGTATGCTGGCTTGGGATTTTATAATAGAGTAGTTTTCTATGTCGTAAACTGGCCTGGAGGATAGAGTGCTTGGCACTTGATATGTAGGTTTGGTTCTGGAATATTCAGATATGCTGTAGAGTGGTTTGTAAATGCTTGTATTATAGGTGATTTTGCCTACCATTCCCAAACGCTGGCTTGCATTGAAAACAGATGTCGTGTTGGAGTTATTGCCAATGTTCTGCAAAGCCCTGGATCCGTATACATCCAGGTCGTTCACGGGCTTGGTGTTCATGAAGCCTGCACGCAATACTTTTTGCGTATCATTTTGATTTTCGTCTGCTATGGCAACTGGAATCACAAGTGCCAGCAGTGCCAGAATGCAGATATTATTGATAGCGATTTTTTGCATTAATACCATCTCCTGATATAGCACTGTCTCTAAGTCTTCTCCTCCTGATGAGGGCGATCGCAATCAAGGCCGCTGCAGCTGCGCCTGCCGGATGGGGCGAGGTCTTTTGCGTGTCTGTGATATTGCTTGCGCGGACGATGGACTTTGCCTCGATTATATTCTCCTCCATATCCTTGATATCACCACCCTGGCCCAGCAGGATCGTTTGCAATTGGTAGATGCCAGGCTCCAAGGTCTTATTCCAAGAGATCTCCACAGTCTCATCGTCACCTGTAAGGAGAACAGGGGTCTTCTCCTCAGTTGTGCTCAGCACTGTGCCGTTTTGGGATAATATGAACCTAAGCTTTCCCTCAAAAGGAACGCGAGAGTTTCCCACAACAGTGGCACTGGCGCCCGTTTCATCCTGGTAGGTCTCTGTGATTGCGGCGTCGTCATTGGCCAAGAATGAGTTCATGAAGGTCCTGACCTGGTTGTGGTTAAGCTCCACAATCTTCACCCTTCCCGTATAATGTTTGTTATTTTCAAGTATCTGCCTCCAGGCATAATCCTTCTGAACTGGTGTGGAGAAACCTCCTGCGATCGGCACACCTTGCTCTCTGGTTATGTAGACCGACTTATTTCCAGTGAAGAGCATGTAATAGATATCCACCATCGTTGGGTCGCTGCTGCTGATTGAAAGATGCATGCCGCGAGAGTCTGCACGGAAATCTCGCACATCGAACCTTATTGGTTCAACTCCGCCATAGAAGAAGCTGTAGCACTTTTTGCAGACTTCAGTTCCACCATCCAGCAAAGTGGCACATGCATTGTAGTTGCCTTTTTTAGCTTCGAGTGGCGACCACATGACAATCCAGGTGCCCGGGCCATCGAGCATCATATTCTTAGTCTGAAGCACCTTGCCGTCCGATATCAGCTCCATTCGGAGAACATGACTGGCCGCATCGCCATCGATCGTTATATCTGCAGAGTCGATGTTGGAATAAAGGTCTGCAATCTCTTGAGACTGGGCTGCGCCCACCAGGGCCACAAGGGCTATCAAAAGCCCGATTGCGGAAATGCTCATAGGACCTACCTTCGGGAATATGCCGTCGTTCCTTAAGGAGTTTAAAACTAACGCGAGGGAGGTGAAAGATTAAAGCGAGAGCCAGTGGGTGAAAGGAGCCACCAAGGTGATGAGCAGGGAGGTCAGCACCATCCAGGCCAGGAGCGCCACGATGGTCCTCGTGAGCTTCTCAGCATCACTTGGCTTGACGATCAGCTCAAAGCTCGCCTGTACCAGGTCCCTGAAGATGTGGCCACCGTCGAGGGGTACCGCAGGAAGACAGTTGAAGAGGCCAGCATAGAGGTTGATCCAACCCACCCAGAGAAGCAGATTTGCTATCCAGAAGAACTTGCCACCCAATGGCTCAGCCCAACCACTGGGCTCAAAGATCGTGGTCAGCCAGCCGCTGAAGCCCGGAAAACCTTTTTGAGTGAAGCCTGGAATGCCTGTGAAGGGCAGGCTGAGCATGTAGGTGAAGCCCTGCAGGCCGCTGTAGGGAATCGCTTTGAGAACTTGCAAGAACTGCTTTGAGGGGGCTTCCTGGAATACTGCGCCTCCCAAGTAGACTGCATTTCCGGAGATGCCGATTCCGATGAACCCAGCATTTGAGTTACTGCTGACGCTATCGACTCTGCTATTTTGTGTGAGTTTAACCAGGTAGGTCTTGCCGTCTCCCGTGGTTATGGTTATGGTTTGGCCAGGATGAGTTGTATTCATTTTGTTCCTGAAGCCTTCGAGATTGCCGATCTCAACTCCGTCTATTTTTGTGACGACGCTTCGGGCAGGAAGCCCTGCAGCGAATGCAGGAGAGCCCTCGAATATCGAGGCCACCATGATGCCGCGCTCTGGCTCGCCGAAAATTTTCAGGCTTTCTTCTAAATCGTTGTAGATCACATTAATCTGCATCGTCCCGCTGGCAATATTGCCGTAGAACTCCGCGAGGCTTCCAACCTCCCTTCCATTCGCAGCCACCAGCGCCATGCCTTCCTCGATGCCAGCCATCTGAGCTGCTGAGCCATCCTGGACATCAACCACAATCAACCGGTCCACTGGTGTGATTGAGCCGATGACCGGGCCGAAGAAGAGGGCCATGGCCACTGCAGCTACTATGAAGTTGGATATGACTCCAGCAGACAATATCCTGATCCTGGCTCCTTTGGATACTGCAGGCGGTTTCTCCTTGGTGCCAAAGAGCTCCTCTTCGTCCGGCTCCACGAAGGCAGCAATTGGAGCGACGAGTATTGTGACAATCCCCATGGACTTGACACGCACCCCCTCCACACGGCTCAGGATGCCGTGGGCGAACTCATGTACGACCATGGTTACGAAGAGGGCTATCCAGCCCCAGACGAAGGGTATGTACTCGTTCAAGCCTGGTATGAGCAGTATGTTCCTTGGTGCATTGTAGTTGCTGGGCTGGGGAGGCTCTTGAATCATGAGGTAGGCCATGAGCAGGACGAGTATCAGAAAATAGGCCATGCTCAGAACGACCAAAGGGACGCCCGCAGATGCTACAATTCTCCAAAACCTCCTTGGACGGCTCAGTCTGTCTAGCAGCTTCAGCCCCCTGGTGGTGCGCAAGAATACCGCCAGGGGAACAGGGCCCCAGACTGTAACCCCTCGCTGCCTCCATCTCTCGCTGTCCCTAAGGGGCAGCAGTAGTATGGAATAAAGACCCAACAGCGCCGCCGCTATCAGCACCCAATCAACAAAATCGAGCTGCAGCTGCAAATCCAATTTTATCCTCGACTGTTTATCTGAGATATCATGTATATAAGCTCATGTGAGCTCTGCTCTCCCAATGGGATCGAGCGGCATTTAGGAGTTTTACAAAACACCTTGATCCTTGAGCTCCTCCTTTGCCAGCTCCTGATGTTTCTTCTCCAGGAAGCTGTAGACGTTACCATGTGGTGCTCCATCCAGCAGCATCTCGATGGCAGTGCGAGCAACTCTGATCTGCTCTGGGTAGCCCAAAAGGGCCACTGTCTTGCCATATACAGATACTTTGGAGCCGGAGAGCTGCTCCATGATCTCACGCGACCTTCCATCTCTGCCGATGATGCGACCCTTGATGCGTGCCATATCGCTCTTGGTCCCCACCATCTTGGAGAGGTCGAGCACATCGAGCATGAGCATATCATCATCAAGAATCGAGAGCGCCCTTTCAGGCGAGAAGCCCCTTCCTATGGCCTTTACCAAATCCATGACCCTCAATGCTTGCAGCGGGTCCTCTGCAAATGTCACTCGGACTGTTCCAGTCTCGCTGTCTATCTCAAGGGTGGTCTTTGTCTTCTCCTCGATGAGGCGCTTCATGGACCCTCCGGGGCCCACTAGCACGCCAACTCGTTCCTCAGGAATCTTGATATCCATTTGATCTGCCTCTTTTTTGTCTATCTGCTTCTTCGTCATCTCGAAGCCTTGCCCAGATATCTTCCACAGAGCCAAAAGCATACTTTTTTTTAAAGAAACGGGCCACGTTGGCTATATCGCGCTCTAGGAACCTTCGGGCCATGGGATGGTCAAGGGTCACTGATTGCCCCATATCTATTATGACCGGCTCCCCGTCATCATAGAGTATATTGAACTCGCTTAGATCGGCATGAACCAGCCCCGCTCGATTGTAGAGCATTGAGATGTACACAACTAGCTTGTCGAAGACCCGTTTCGCCACTTCAACATCCATCTCAACATCCCTCAACTGAGGCGCAACATTATCTCCCTTGCCCACGAGCTCCATCACCAGGATGTTTCCCCGCATAGCAACAGGATGAGGCACACGCACGCCAGCCTCCTCGGCCCGCGTCAAATTTCGAAATTCCTTCTTTGTCCAAGCCGATACGATGGCCCTCTTTGTGCCCTTTACGCTCCCGAATCTGGGATCGCCGTGAAGATAATCCTGCATCGCTTTGAAGTTGCTTGTGGATATCCTATAGATCTTTAAAACAAGCTCTCTTTCGCCCACGATCGCCTTGAAGATGTTCGCCTCTTTTCCGGTGCAGATGGAGCCACCCAGAGCGTCTATTACGCCCTTGTTGGCAAGATTGTAAAGGTCCATGAGGGTACGCTTATCGAATACCGCCTCTTGGACTTTCAAGTCATCTGAATCCTTTATCCTCGTGCGAAGAAGGTCGAGTCTGGTATCGAAATCCTCGGCCTTAGAGCGCTTACTCATGAAGTGCCTTTCAAGAATCCCTTGCGTTGAAGCCAGTCCACCTGTGGGCCAGTGTATCTCCAGACCACATCTGCCTTCTCATTCTGGAATTCCCATGGTATGATGATTACTACGTCGCCCTCTCTTATCCATATCCTCTTCTTCATCTTGCCAGGTATGCGAGCCATCCTGGTTACGCCGTCGATCCCCCTGACCTTTATGCGGTTGGACCCAAGCAAGCTTTCAACATGACCGAAGATCTCTCTATCCTGTTTGCGGGGGAGGCGGACCCTGGTTATTACTGCCCCTTCCTCCTCATTCACACGATTTCTGTTATACAGCGTATCACCTCAAATAATAATAAACCACATATTTAATGAACCACAGATTTATGGGATTCAAAATTAAAAAGCCACTCTTCAATAGTTAAAGCTTGTGTCGATCGAGGTGATCATGGGCCCGACGCGATTCGAACGCGTGATCCCCGCCGTGTGAAGGCGATGTCATAACCAGCTAGACCACGGGCCCTCGGATTATGGGAAGAAGTTCTCTGCTATTAGTATCTTACCCTAGTATCCTGGCTTTTTTGTACCTCCTCTTCGGAAAGGCAGAATTATTTAAATACTAATTCGCGAAGTTAATAAAATGAATGAGTTTGAGCATTTCGAGACTTGTTTATGCCTTGTATGAGCGTCATTTAAAGGACCAGATCCTTCGGGGAGAGGCTGTGAGGCATGTGGCAATAATTCAGGATGGAAACCGCAGATATGCCCAGCAAAAGGGCCTCTCCAAGGTCGTTGGGCATAGCCTCGGTGCCAAGACCTCTGAGATGGTCTCTGAGTGGTGCCTGGAGCTGGGAATCAAGCACCTCACGCTCTATGCGTTCTCCACAGAGAACTTCAAGAGAGATGAAGCGGAGAAACGCTACCTATTTGATCTTATCAAGGACAAGTTCGCAGAGCTGGGCCGTTCCAAGAAGATACACGACAACAAAGTCCGCGTGCGGGCCATCGGCCGACTGGAGATGCTTCCCAAGGATCTGCAAGAGGAGATACGCCGCACAGAGACTTCAACGCGAAGCTACGATAATTTGTACCTCAATGTCGCCCTTGCATACGGCGGACAGCGCGAGCTGATCGATGCTGCCAGGGCGCTCGCACAGGAGGTCCGTGCGGGGATCATCAGGGCAGAGGATGTGTGCGAAGAGCTGATAGCACGCCACCTATATCCCCAGGATGGGACCTCTGTGCCAAAAGTGGACCTGATCATCAGAACTGGCGGGGATATTCGTACCTCCAACTTCTTGCCCTGGCAGGCGAATGGAAACGAGTGTGCAGCATACTTTTGTGCGCCTTACTGGCCAGAGTTTCGCAAGATCGATTTCTTGCGCGCCATCAGGGTCGCTCAGGCCAGGAGATCAGGCCAACAGGCTTAATAACCTGAAGCATGCCATGACGGATGTTTTGTCCCGATGGGGTAGTGGACATCCCGGAGGCCTGCGGAGCACCCTTGCGCGGACAGCCTTCAACCCGGGTTCGAATCCCGGTCGGGACGCTGATTTATCTCTTTTGAATCCCTTTGATAGCTTTTTGCGCAATCCACAAGCCTTCTTGTGTAGGAATGCTCTGGGTGGCTGAGGACCTCATTTGTAGCTCCCATCTCCACTATTTGGCCTTTTAGCATAACAGCTATGCGATCGCTGACCTTCCTCGCAAGGGCTATGTCGTGTGTGACGAAGAGCATGGCCAGGCCCATCTCCTCCTGCAGGTCCATCAAGAGCTTCAAGATCTTGGCCTGAACGCTCGGGTCGAGGGCGGATGTTGGCTCATCGGCAATCAAAAGCTTGGGGCCGAGGGCAAGAGCTCTGGCAATGGCTACGCGTTGAACCTCGCCGCCGCTAAGCTGATGAGGATACCTATCTAAAAAATCATCACTGAAAGGCAGCTCAACGCAATCAAGGACCTCTTTTGCCCTGATGAGCCGCTCTTCCCTGTCCCCTTTTTTTTGCACATTAAGTGGCTCTAAAACAGCATCCAAGACATTCATGCGGTGGCTGACAGATTCCTTTGGGTTCTGGAAGATCATCTGCACCCGGCTGAAAAATGCTGCATCTCTTTTGCCAACCTCTTGACCTTCCAGGATGATATCTCCTCTGTCCTGATCATAGAGGCCCATGATCACTCTGGACAGCGTGGATTTTCCCGAGCCGCTCTCTCCAACTAGGGCTAGCGTCTCTCCTTCGTAAAGCGTCAGATTGATATCGCAAAGAGCAAAGCACGAATCAAAGGACTTGTGAAGGTGTCTGATCTCGAGGAGGGGAACTATGCCCCCACGGTGGCAGGCAATGAGCCGCCCATCGATCTTCCTCAATTGTGGCACTTTTATTCTGCAGATCTCAATTCGTTGTGTGCAGCGCTTGTGGAATGGACAGCCTTCCAAGCAGTGATCCATTCTTCCTGGTATTCCTTGAAGATCCTTGGTCATGGTCATACCAGGATAGGAACGTATCAGGCCGCGAGTGTAAGGATGTCGTGGGTCGCTCAACAGCTCATCTGTTCTGCCTACCTCAACGATCCTGCCCGCGTAAAGCACTGCCATTTGCTCTGTGAGCCCTGCTGCCAGGGATAGGTCGTGTGTTATCACCAGCGAAATCCTGCCGGCGATGGCAGACCTGAATAGCTTCAAGATGTCCGCCTTGGTCAGAGCATCAAGGGAGGCAGTGGGCTCATCCAGTATCAGCACATCAGGATCATTGGCCAGAGCCATGGAGATGAGCACCCTCTGCCGTTCTCCTCCACTGAGCTGATGGGGATAAGCCCTGGCTTTGTCTCCATTCAATCCAACGGACAAAAGAAGCTTCTTTGCTCTCAACTCCACATCCGTTGCAGTAGCGTTATTATGAATGTGTATGGCCTCTGCTATCTGATCCTGAATCCTCTGTACTGGATCCAGGGCATCTTCCACATTCTGAAAGACCATGGCGATCTCCCGGCCTCGCATGCGCCTGAAGTCCTCCTCTGAGATCTTCAGGAGATCCTTTCCCTTAAAGCGAACCTCTCCGGAGACTCTTCCTGTGGCCAAGCCCATGATACAAAGTCCTAGCGTGGTCTTTCCCGCACCAGACTCGCCCACGACGGAGAGAGAATCACCAGCGTCGAGGTCAAGGTCTATCCCCCTCAAGACCTCAGCCTCTCCGAAGGCTACCTTGAGATCCTTGATCTGCAGCATCAATCTACTCTCCGCTGCTTGTATTTCTGTAGCCTCGGGTCCATAGCAGCCTCCAGACCGAACCCTATGAAGCTCAGGCCTACCAGGGTCAAAGAAAGGGCGAGGCCTGTCGGTACCAGCCACCACTCCCAAACGTTTAGGTAGGTGAAGGCGAGGGCCTGCTGCATCATCTTGCCCCAGCTTATCATCATTGGGTCCGACACTCCAAGAAAGGCAAGGCCTGCTTCCATAAAGACCGCCCTCCTGGCATCCTGGATCATCATTGCGATGATGATGGGCGCAAGGTCAGGGGTTATGTGGTTTATCAGTATGTGCTTCCAGTCAGCTCCAAATGTGCGAGCCGCTGAGACGTGCATCCTCTCTTTCAAGGAGAGGACCTGCGACCGAACGATCCTCGCACCCCCGGGCCAGGAAAATAAAGACATTAAAATTATCAAAAGCAATATGCTGGGACGAAGGTATGCTGCAACGAGGATCATCACAATGATGGTGGGAATGGAGATCATGGCGTCTACCACTCTCATCCAGAAGCGCTCGTAGATGCCTCCTAAGAGCGCAGAAGTGGCCCCTATAAAAAGGCTCAGAGCTGAAGAGAGGATTGCTACAGCGAATGCCACAAAAAGAGAGGTCCTGGCGCCGTAGAGCAACCTGCTCCATATGTCCTGGCCCATGGAGTCTGTGCCAAGCGGGTGATGCGCCGATGGTGGGCTAAAGATCTGGCCTGTGTAGTCGTACGGCGAATAGTCGGAGAGAACTGGCGCGAAGATCGCCATAAAACTGATCAATGCCAGCATGCTCAGTCCCGACAGTGCTATGCGATCATTGATGAGATCTCTAAAGGGTCTAATGTGCATATCTCACCCTCGGGTCCAGTCTGCTGTAGAGTAGATCCACAATCAGATTGGCGGTCAGGACGGCAACGGTGATCAGAAGCAGTATCCCCTGGATGAGTGGATAGTCCCGGGCATTTAGAGCTGTGTTCAGGACAGATCCCACGCCCGGATAAGAGAAGATGATCTCGATGAAGAGCGCTCCGGTCAGCAGATGAGGTATGCGCAGGCCCGTTGCCGTGGTCACAGGGAGCAAGGAATTTCTGCCGGCATGAGAATACTTAATTGAGAACTCCGAACAGCCCTTTGCCTTGGCAGTGAGGATGAAAGACTCACCCATAAGAGATACAATCGTGTTTCTGGTCAAAAGATAGATTCCTCCAAGCTGAACCAGGACCAAAGAGGACAGCGGAAGTGCCAAGTGTCCGATCACATCCTCAAGATATCCAAAGCCCTCAAGCCCTGCATAAGGTGTGATCGCCCCGGATAGTGGCGCAATTCCCAGGGCCACTCCGAAGAGGAGAAGCAAGAGAATGCCGATGAAGAAGTCAGGAAAGCCGCTTAAGAACATCAGGCTCGCTACGATGCAGCGATCTAGAAGCTCTCCTCGCCTGTAGCCTGATTCGATCCCCAGGATTATGCCCAGGGCTGTGGCTATCACAAGGGCAAGGCCTGTCAGGAGCAGTGTCCAAGGAAGGGCGCCCATGATAACGCTTGAAACTTGATCTTTATAATAATAAGAATAACCAAGATCGAAGTGCGAGAGGCCCATGAGATAGGCTTGAAGCTGATCGATCCAGGAGCGATCCAGGGCAAATTCCCTGATAAGAGACCTCTCCATCTCAGGCGTCATGGCCACAAGAGCTTCATCTCCATAGATGGCATGGAGTGGATCGCCTGGCATGAGCCTGGGAAGGATGAAGTTCAGGGCAAAGATCGCTGCCAGAGCTATGATATAGTTGAGAGTACTGCCCCTGCCAAATTGCTCTCTCTTCATCTGCCGACTATGCTCCTTTTGTCGAGGGGCACTCTTCGGTCATTCATCTCCCAGGTGTCTTGCCAGGCGATCCTAGCATGGGGCAGACTGTCCATTTCAGCCGAATAGGGCTTGATGTCCAGCAGGATGGAGCCGTCCAGGGCATCCATGCCCTTCACCTTGAGCCTATTGCCCTCGACCTCCAAGAGCTCGACGATGTCCAGTGCAATGGGGTTGGGCCTGTTTGGGGAGCGTGTGGCAAAGACCCCATGCTCTCGACCATCGTGTGGAGGCACAGCAGTCAGCCTGCTTCTATCCCCCCGGTGCAGCCAGAAGAGGACGAATAAGTGCGTGCACTGCTCGATGTCCAAAAGGCCTGGGAGGTACTCAGAAAAGACCTCAATCACACAGACCTCGGAAGATAGCCTGCCCTGCCGAGGGATATCCTCAAGCTCCTTGTAGGGAGTATGTATCACCCCAATTGGCACGAGAGTCATAAGATGTATTTCTTCTGTCAATTTAGCCATCACCATTGTGTTTAATTCGCTTGGATGATTAAGACATGTTATTAATACTTTGTTAGATTGGTTTCAAGATCCGACTCCGTCAGAGCGAAAAAAAGTCACCGCTGCCAAAATAGCTGCGGTGACGGACATACCCTTCAGACGAAAGCCATTTTGTTCAGAGCGATTGGCACGCCGCTTCCCACGCCTCCATAGGTGTAGTAGAAGCTGACCTTATCGTTCGATGCCCAGAAGGAGTCGGTGTAGTAAATTGGCAGAGCTGGCAGGTCGCGTGCAAGAGCCTCCTGGATCTGGAAGACCAGCTCTTTGCGCTTCTCAGGATCCGTCTCAGCGTCAGCCTTGTCAAACAGCTCATTCAGCTCAGAGTCTTCCTTGTAGCCTGCGCTGTTGAATCCTGTGCCAATGACAGTCCTCTTCAGGATAGCTGGATCGCCCCCCAAGCCGCCGTGGCCGCTCAGAGCTAAATCGAAGTTCCAACCGTTGACCTGGCTGTCCAGGGTCTTTGCATCCACGCTGCGCAAAGTGATCCGGATCCCGGCCTTGTCAAGCTGCTTTTTGATCAGCTCGCCGATGTTCGCATTCGAAGCGCTGACCAGCAGTTCGATCTCTTCAGGCTTGCTGACCTTCGTGTAATACTGGCTTCCTTCTTTTTTCTCGTATCCCAGCTCCTCTAGAAGCTCTCCTGCCTTGGCAGGATCATAGGCATACTGCTCCTGGTTTGGATTGTACCAGGGGTTGTCTGACGCGTAGAGGCCTGCGCTGCCTGCCAGCCCGAATCCTCTGAGGGCTGTGTCGACGATCTCCTGGCGATCGATGGCATAATAGAGAGCTTGCCGGAACAAAACATCGGAGAAGGGCGCTTTCCGGTAGTTGACCATGATCTTGCCGACCCAGTCATGAGAGCCTTTGATCACAGTAAATCCGGCCTTTTTCAGATCCTCAACGGTCTCGCCCGGAACGCCTGCAGCGTCGACATCGCCTTTCTTCAAGGCAGCGGCTGACATCTCTGTGCTGACCTTCACGAACTTGATCTGTTTCACCTTTGGCGAGCCAAGGTAGTAGTTCTCGTTGGCCTCATAAAGATATGTTCCTTGAGCTTTGTCGTAGTTCACCAACTTGAATGGTCCTGTGCCCACGAGAGCTTTGGGATCCTTGAAGTTCGCGGGATCTGCCACATCCGCATAGATGTGCTCGGGTAAAATCGGCAATGTGCCGGCAACCTGGTCCAGGAAAGGTACATAGTCTTTCTTGAGAGTGACTTTGACGGTATCGTCGTCCACCACTGCGACGTCGCTTACAACGCTTGAATCTACCCATTGATATGGATGTTCCTTGATATACTGGAAGGTGAAGGCCACATCCTTTGCACTGAAACGCTCTCCGTCATTCCAGGTTATACCATTGCGAAGGTGGAAGACGTAGGCTTTTTCATCAGGCAGGTATTCCCACGTCTCGGCCAGAGCAGGAACGAAGCCGTTCTGGTCCTTCCAGATGAGTGTGTCGAAAATGAGGCTCATTCTGATATAGCCAGGGCCCCTCGAGTAATGGCCATATGGCGAAGGATAACCCCAGTCGCCTGTAGAGTCTGCAATGGTTAGGACGTCCACTTCTTTTTCATCGGCCGCAAGGGCGCTGCAGCAGAGGATGAGAATAAATAGCACCGCAGCGGCTAAGGCAAAAGGAAGAAGACGCCTTGTGAGATCAGTTCTATCCGTCATATTTCCTCCAATTACATTTTGGATAGACGGCTTATTTTAAGAACCTTTCCGATAATAGTATGCAACAAGTGAGAAATAAAAATCAAAATTTATTTTTTTAAAAAAATAAGCGTAATTGGTAGCACGTCGTGGGCTAATTTTAAAAAATTGAGACTGTTTTGTTTTAAATCTTCAGATATGGTGGCTGAATAGTTACTAGTGGAGTTGATTTTGTCGCACCTTGTATGACAGTGGACTGATTGATATCCTCTCCGAAAATTGCTTGGTCGACGCTGATGTTTGCGCTTTGGCTCTTCTGAATGCCGCTCACAACGATGTCCGCAGTGGTTTGATTCAATCCTTGGGTCAAATCGCCTTTGGATTTTGGATATGGCATCACTATCAGATACGGTCCCTGTCCGCTCTCCCGGGATGAGAAGTCGACCTCATAGCTGCTGTTGCTGACAGCCTGCAACAAGAACGATATGCGGTCTCCTTTTGCCTTGGCAGCACGCAACTTCTTGGAGACATCAAAGGCAAAGATCTCATCTCCATCTGTGTTGGAACTTATCCCAGTAAGATCGTTCTTCTTCAAAATGTCCGATGTCGGGATGTTAAGGAGCAGCCTCCTGTAATCCGATTCTTCATCCCACTGCGAGTCTATGGAGAACAGCGCCACAAGGGCAGGCTCACTGCTCTGAGAGATCGTCCTAGCGTTCAGCACAAGGATGCCAATGTCGTTGTCGGAAATATTGATGCCAGAAATATCAAACTGTATCAATGGATCGCCCGGATAGCTGCTAACTTTAGAGCCATTGATTTCGGTGACATTGATCTCACAAAGAAGGATTTCCGTCTGGTTGTAGACGTCCCCGCCATCAGGACCGATGCTAACGTACACGTCCTGCGAGGCGGGAATTGCAGCCATTTCACAGTGCCCACTGCCGATGAGCATTATCGCCAGCAGCAAAAGAGCGTGTCTTTCAATCATAAGTCATCTCTCCACAAATTACTCCCTCAAGGCAGATGTACTCTAATACACATTAATATTTAAAAGTATAGATTCGAATCAAGCCAAACTAATTTTTCTACATGAAATCCGCAAGGCCTGTCTGCTTGGCCTTGTCGTTCTTGAAGAGCGATTCGACCTCTATCTTCAGCAGTTGCAATCTCTGCTTTGTATAGCTGCTCACGCCAAACTCCTCTGCCACCTTTATAGAGACGTCCAGGTATTTGCGAACGCTTCCCTCATGAACTGTGAGGATCAGGCGGCCACCACACTTGGGGCAGGTCTCCTTGAGAGGCGGTCGCCGGTACTTGGCGCCGCACTTCACGCACCTCACTTTTTGTTTGGAGAAGGCATGCAGATTTCCGATGAGATCGGGCAGGAAGTGAGAGTTGATGACGCGCTCCGCTACATCCTGCTCATCCACTGCCCGGATCATGCGCGCCAGCTCGAGCTGGGCATCCATCTTATCGATCATGGTCTCGAGGGTCTTGTAGGCGCTGTTCTTAGGGCCTGCTGCAATGTCATCGGCATCATGGCTGAAGTTGAAGCCCTCGTATTGCGCATCAGAGCCCAGGCGCTTGGACACCAGATCGAACTTTGCCTCCAGGTCCTTGGGGCTTGCACCAGACATCGTAGCCTCATAAAACTCCAGAGGATAGACAGGCGTCAGGTCCAGGTTGTGTGCCTCTTTGTCCACCTCAGCAGGGTTGAGGATGGTTGTCATGACGAGACAAGCATCCATCTTGCCTCCACGCTTTTCAGGCAGATACGACATGGAGAAGTTCAAAAGCGCATCCATGAGCAGCATCACACAGTCCTCGTCGCCGTCGCAGTTGCGACGCTTTGCTGCATGGAAGAAGGGATGGCCAAAGCCAGCTGAAGCTGAGCTATAGCCGATAAGCCTACAGAGCACTCCCGCCGATGTGTGCGGTGCGAGGCCCACCATGAGGGTGCCGATCAGGTCTGCAGGAGTCCTGGCGTTGTAGTAGGGCTGCAGGCCGTAGAACTTTACTAAAAGCTCGTCCACGAACTGCGCGACCCGGATCAGGTACTCTCCTGCACCTTTGGCAAGGATGATGTCTTGTACCCTCAGCTCGCAGATCTGATCCGGCCTCTCCAGGGGCGCGCCGTGCATATCCTCAGTGTAGCCGAGCTCTCTCAGCCTCTCAAGGCTTGTTCCGATCTCGTCCGGTCGGAAATGGGTCAGCGGCAGGTCGGTCAGATCGTATCTCACTGTGCCGTCCTTGAAGATATTCACTTTATGCTTGGCTCGAAGAATCCCTTTCTCCAGCGGCTCGGGCGTCTTGTCCCTGGAGGAGAGGCCCATGACGCCCTTCAGTGCATCTGGCTCCCGCTCACCCAGATTTTCTAACGCCCGTTGATAGAGCTTTTTGACGTCGATCTGCATTGCAAAGGCAGCTGTGGTCTTCTCACCACACCTGGGGCACCTTTCAGGGGCTGGGATATTGCAATTGGGGCAGACCCTCCTCCTTTCGGTAAATCCGCCACACTCACACAGGAAGGCGAACCCCTCCCTGCCGCATCTTTTGCACACCCTCCTCTCGATCTCAACATTTACAGTCCCAGTGGCATTTCCTGAGGAATGCTTTGCAGCTTCTATGATCGATCTGGACTTGCCGCCCTCATCGCCAGTGGGGAAGAGAACATGAGGCGGCGGCCGCATCAATCGCTTGTCTGACTTCTCGGGCCTCCCCATCCTGGCACCAATGCGCGTGAGCGCCCTGGGCCGGACGACAATGCCAGCCAGCTCGTTGACAGCCTGCAGAGTTGTGCCCTCGATCTTGTCCCAGCTCTTTTTCAGGCCACCATTTCGGGCATCTATTCCCAGGCAAAGCAGGAGCGGAAGGGGATCTTCGATAATTATCCTTCCGTTCCTGACCTTATGCAGCACGAGCAAGGTTTCAAGAGGCTCCTTTGCAGCCAGGGGAAGCAGCAGCTCTCCCGATTCAAGAACACCTTCCAATGCGACAGTCGACGCAAGATCTTCGAAATCCTCCATGGAGAGGTCATGCCACAGATAAGTATGAGCCGGATGAAGAGGAACATTTAATTTTTTTGAAATTGCTATGGCCTCCTCTCCACTGATCTTCTCGCGCCCAGTTGGATCTCCGCCTGCCTGCCTCACCTCCTGTGCCCACCACTCGAAGGTGTAGGATGCAGGAGCAAGAGGCCTGTTGTTCTCCAGGAACTCGCCGAAGCTGATGAGTATCTCTCCCAGGTCAAGGATCTTGGAGATGTGCGCCTTCAGAGCTGTGTTTATGGATCGAGGATCTTTGCAGTTGGCAGGCAGCCATCCAAGGATCTCTTGAGTGGAATCGAACCGAACCACATCACCGTTCAGCAGCCGCACAGTAGGACCTTCTATGGAGCTGACTGGAGCGACCGCTGCAGCCTTGCCCGGTTGCTCCACTTTGACCTGTGTTCCCGGTGCCATGAACTCGCCGAGCAAAAGCATGCTGGCAGGATTGAAACCTGCGGCAGCAAGCCCGGTGTTCCTGGCCCGACCGTAGCGCAGCCGAAAGCCTCCAGGCCTGGATGGATGCGAGAAGACTGGCCTTCCGGCTATCAGATCGCGAAGGAACTTGGGACTTGAATCGTCACCCTCTTTCTTGCCGCTTGCAAGTGAATCCAGCCACTCCCAGCCAGAGATGCCTAGCTTTGAGACATGCTTCTTGAGCTTGGGCCTTTTCAGGGCGATGCCCTCAGCTGAGACCAGGGCAATGCCTCCGCGTACACGGTTGGTCTCTATCCTCGGAAGGTCGCGAAAGCCAGAGACCTCTTCTTCTTCAGTAGGCTCGCCATCGATGCAGATGGGGCAGTTGCGCACAATGGTCCTGATCTCGTCGTCCGACGGAGAGTACTGCAGGCCGGCCACACGCTTGTAGAGGCCGATCTCCTCAACATAGCGCTCCACCTCATCAGGCCTGGGTCTCCAGGGGGCAATCCCGACGCTCCGGCGCACATAATCTGCCACGAGAACAGACAGGGCCTGGGCAGTGCCGCCAGCAGAGCGAATGGGCCCAGCGTAGTAGACCTTGAGATAGTCAGTTCCGTCATCGTTCTTTCCCAGAGAGACGCGCGCGATGCCCTCTATTGGCGCTGCAACGACGCCCTCTGTGAGCAGAGCAACTGAGGTGCGGATGGCGTTCTCCACCGACTCGATCTTGGATGCGCCAGTCCCCAGGCGGCCTTCGGCAAAATCAATGCCTATGGCGAGAGCCGCTTCTTCGCGACTCAATCCATCCTTCTCCAGCTCTCTGATCCGGGCCGCAATTCCGATAATGCCTATCAGCTTCTCAACTCGTTCGGCCAGGTCGACTGCCAGGGGTATCTCCACCTCGGTGGTGGGGTCCTTTCCCAAAGCTCGCGCTGCCTGGGCTACCGCCATAGCACCTTCGAGGCCGTGCTGCAGAAGTTCGAAATACTCAGAATTATTCAATTTTCACCTCAGAGATGGTGATCTGTGCTCGACTGCAGGAGACAGACCTAGCGTGGATCTTCTGTTCAGCAATATCACTCCTGTCGCTTCGACCATATGCACAAAGGGTATTGAATGGATCGGTCGTCCAAGATGACCAATTGGAGATGGCCCTCAGCAACTTTTGCCAATATATTATTAGTCAACCCCATCTTTTCCTGTGAATTGATAGATTGATTAATGCTGTTTAGTTCCAGAATATAAAAATTACTTTAAAACTATTATTTACTAAGTTGAGGACTTTCGATATCTAGCGAGAGCTCGATGATTTTTTTATGCTACGCTTCTGGTGGAGCGCCCAAATCAAAATGGCTCTTCGCTAAATTGTGTGGGTGAGATCGGGCATAAAATATCTCCTCTGTGCCTCTGTGTCTCTGTGGTTCAGTTAGCGAATCACGTTTCAGTACAGAGTCA
>JGI11944J13513_1000952_pt1 | contig 25023 bp, 20 predicted proteins | sample TerdegcoTASludge_FD_13513 | JGI IMG/M metagenome (IMG submission 13513) | reverse complement strand
TTACTAAGGCTTGAAAAGATTGGAGAGGCAATGGGGATTAGCATAAAGACACGTCATGGCGACACAGTTACGAGCGAGAGAAGAAAGCAAAGTTTGAAACCACCTGATATATTAATCACTACGCCAGAAACTCTCCAGGCGCTTTTTACTGGGAAAAAGCTTAGAGAGCATCTAAAATCTATCATTGCCGTCATAGTAGATGAGATTCATGAAATTGCCGAAGATAAAAGAGGCGTACAGTTAAGTCTTGCTTTAGAAAGACTTGAAAGATTAAAAAATGGTAGAATACAGAGAATAGGATTATCAGCGACTGTAGGTTCCAAAGAAGAAGTTTCAAAATTCTTAGTTGGTGTTGGAAGAGATGTCCAAATAATAGAATCTAAAACAAAAAAAGAATTTAGCATTGAAGTAGAAACTCCGCAGATTATAGAAGAGGACATAATGACGGCAGAAAATCTAAAAATTTCTCCATATGTAGCCTCATCAATTCGAAGAATTAAAAATTTAATTGATGCTCACAACAGCATTCTTTTATTTGTAAATACAAGACATATGGCAGAAACTTTGTCTTCAAGATTTAATCTAATGGGGATGAATTTTATAGATGTTCATCATTCGTCTCTCTCTAAAGAAACTAGAATAGACGTCGAAACAAGATTTAAGAAAGGAGATATTAAAGGGATTGTTTGCACTTCAAGCATGGAGCTAGGTATTGATGTTGGAGCAGTTGATCTTGTTATACAGTATGGTAGCCCAAGACAAGTTTCTAAGTTATTGCAAAGGGTAGGGAGAGCCGGACATAAAACTTACTTAGTATCTAAGGGCATAATCCTTACCAGTGAAGAGGAGATTTGTGAATCAGCCATTATTGCAAATAGTGCTTTAAACTATCAAATTGAAAGGTCAGAAATACCAGAAAAGTCTCTTGATGTTTTAGCCCACCAAATAATTGGTCTATCTATGGAATCAAACGAAGTTTCTATAGAAGAGGCTTACGTTCTTTTTAAGAAATCCTATCCCTATCGAAATATGACCATTGATGAATTTTGGAAGGTATTGTCCTTTTTAGAAAGTATAAAACTCATCTGGATAAACGATCAAACAACGTATAAAAGATCAAAACAGGGTATGTTTTATTATTTTGAAAACTTATCAATGATCCCAGAAACTAAACAGTATAGGGTTGTTGAAGTTGGAACAGGTACGTCACTTGGTGTTCTTGATGAAAACTTTATTGTTTCTAACATTGAAATTGGTGGAAATTTTATAGTTCGAGGGAGAACCTGGAAAGTCTTAAACATTGAGGAAGAAAAGATTGAAGTAACTGAAACTCGATCAGTAGGTTCAATTCCATCATGGGAAGGAGAACTTATACCTGTCCCTTTATTTATTTCTCGAGAGGTCAATGAAATTTTTTATAATAATTCAAAAATCAATGAATTGCCTTTGAACTTAGAAACTAAAGAAACTTTGAAAGAATTGATTTCTGAACAATCAAATTATTTTTCCTATTCAAGGGACTCACTAATAATTGAAGATTTAGGTGAATTTGTCATACTACATGTTTTTAATGGGTCAAAAGCAAACGACACTTTAGGTCGAGTCATAACTTCTCTTTTAGCGCAGAGATTTGGTGAATCTATAGGTATGAGGACTGACCCATACCATATTATGATTAAATTTCCCCCTGGGATAAAAGATGGAGGATCTGTAGTTAAGAATACCATTCTTGAATTAAATGAAGACCACGTCATTCCAATTCTTGACATTATCCTAAAAAACACACCCTTATTTGAATGGAAAATGATTCAGATAGCAAAAAGATTTGGAGTTGTAAAAGCGAATTCGGATAAATATTTGATGAAAAACATACTTAAGCTCTATAAGAATACGCCACTATACGAGGAAACTATAAATGAACTTTATCATGACAAATTAGAAATTGAACCAGTCAAGGAATTCATCAGAGAAATAAAAAATGGTAATTTAAAAACTATTATTTGCAAAAACGATGAACCTTCAACCTTCACCCGATACCTTCTGGAAGGTTCTTCATTCGAGTTGTTATATCCTAAAAGACCAGATAAAGAAATCATCAAATTCCTTAAAAAAAGGATTATGGAAAAAAGGATTACAATTGGATGTCTTCATTGCCGTGAGTGGAAAACAACTCTTTCTGTGAACAGTTACGAGGATATTCCAAAATGCCCTCTTTGTGGAGCAAGATATCTAGGGATTCTAAGAAGAAGAANCGACCTCGAGCTAGTTAAGAAAGGTACAAAAGGAAATATAGATGAAGAAGATAAAAAGACTCTAAAAGAGATCAAAGATTCAGGAGATTTGATTCTCTCTTATGGTAAAAAAGCAATAATAGTATTGGCCGGAATTGGTATAGGGCCTAGAACAGCCAAAAGAATACTTGTCAGAGATAGAAANAATGAAGAGGACTTATTCAAAGACATTCTAGACGCCGAAAGGGTATATGCAAGGACCAAGATGTTCTGGCAATCAAACAAACAATAGGCTCATTAAATCTTCAAGGGCTTTGTTTGTTGTAGAGCCATCTTTTCCACCAACTATCAGAACACTATTTCCATAAAATACATTCTGTATATACTCCCACTGGCCAAAGGATCTGGACCATGATACTTTTGAAATCTCTAGATCTAAAAGTTCTTTTATGATTAAATTATTGTTCTCATTTCCTATAAGTATGAGATTCTTTTTTACTCTATCTTCGCCAGTTAATTCTGTATCTCTTTTTATTATACTAGTTGGTTCAATCTTGATAGTTGCGTCAAAGTATAAATATAATTTTGATTTTTTCTGGCTAACTTCAAGTTCTACTCCATCATCATCTTTTTGCTTGAAATTAGAATCAAGAATGTCAATTTTGAAGTAATTCTTTGGACCATAGACTACTTGGGGATCGCAGCATGTGAGATCAATTTTATCGCATAAAGAAACATCTATTGTATCATAATTACACAATTTAAATCTTCTATGAGAGGCATTTATGTCTAAAAAATCATCGCATGTTCCGTATTTTTCATCTTTACCTGGATTTATGTATACTGGGGATATGAAAGGAAATTTTATTGATGCATTGCATTCCTCGCCTGGGGTTTCATAAACAGGTATTTGTGACTCAAAGCCAGAAACATTGCCATTAAGGTCTATATCTACTCCTAGTGCAATCATATCCTGCCAAAGGTTAGATATTGAAAGATTATAATCATTTGGGTAGGTAACAAAGGGCATACAACAAGAAGTTTCTTCAATAGCCCCGTAGTCTTTTAGAGAATAAACATCAAACTCTGCCAACAAACTCTTATCTGCACCTTCAAAGACTTTTATCCCATCTATGTAGAATACAGGTATGGCCCAGATAGTTTCTTCAAGGCCATCGATTACCCTTGTTCCTCTCTGAAATATAAAGAAAGGATCGTTTTCGTATTGTCTTGTTGGGACAGTTGTAAAAGCGCCGTATCCTCCGTTTGGGTCACAAAGAGGAACGCAACTGCAGCATCTAGAACTATTTGCATCCATGACCATCAAAAAGTCACTGCTTTTTCCAGTGAAATCTGAAACCCTTAGATAGACTTTATACTCCCCAGAGAAGTTACCCCCACTTTTAACTTTGTATTTGTCTTCTTTTGATGTTTCTTCGGTAGTTGGGCTATGAATGTCTAGCAGTGTAACAGTGTACCATCCAAATACTTTACTATCCCCAACTTTAAATATCGTTTCAGGATAATAGATTGGAATTCCATAAACGAAATATCCTATGTTATGGTCAGTTGTTTTATACTTACCATTGTAGATTATTGGGTACTCCTTTTCAAAGAGTCTTATCTTGTATGAGTTGTAGGGTATATCATATAATGGTCCCCCACATCCAGCATATACTTTCCTTTTGAAAGGTGTATGAATATAAGTAACCCTGTAGATTATATCAGAGTGATTAAAATCAACACAATAATCATCTGGCACTTCAATATCAGAAAGCTTTAGAATTATTTCTTCGTGAGTTTCATTATAATCAAAGACTTTGTCACCGTCACCGTAAGGATACAAAAATGAGGGGTATTTATAACCATCATCCCACCACAATGATTTTAGTCCTTCAGCAACTTTTACCGAATTAACTGATGTATTTGCTGGATCTATTCTAATAATATTACTTGCGTTCAAATTTTTCAATGACACTTTGTACTCTTCATAAATTGTGTTTTCTATTCTCTCAGTATGCCTATTTGCAATAAGAAAAGCGAGTTTCGAAGCTGAGATAATATCTGAAGAAGTCGCAGTTTCACCCACTACTATCAATGACTTAACAGAATCTCCATCAAAAAAGAAATCGTCTCCTGGAACAGAAGAAGTACTTATATTAAATGGGAAAAATATAGAAAATACAATAATAAATAATAATATAAGTCCTCTTCTCATACATCCACCGATATCGATTGATTATTTTTTCTTTATATAAGTGTTGTATATGTAGTATCCCCCAACGAGCAATATTACAATTAAACCGATAATTACTCCAAGTCTTAAATTATTTATTGACTTTTGGACTGGAACATCTATGTTTTTTTCAAAGAGGTATACATTTAAATCTTGTTTTTCCTTGTTTCCAACTGCCCTAATTCTGAGATTTAATTGATAAGTTTTGTCTTCGGCATCCGATTTGATATCGGTATTTAATATTACTTCAGCTTTTTGTCCGGGTTCTAAAACTCCGATATAATCATTTTTTGAAGTGAAATCAAAAGGCTGCTCCGATCTTTCAATCGCTTCAACAATTATTGATTCTGCTTTGTCCTCTCCTTTGTTTTCTATTGTTAAATATATCTTTGCATTTCCTCCAGCTCTAGGTGTTTCAGGGACTAGATGATACTCAGTAATCTCCAATTCAGGCTTCCCTTTGATATCTATGTTTAATTCGAACTCTTCCTTAAGCAAATTATTTGATGAGTCTCTGTATTCAACTACCATGGGCACTTTGTAGTTCATTTTTTTTGCATTCTTGTTAACATTAATAAGAAATTCTGCTTCCTTGCTTTGACCTGCTGAAAGTGTACCAATATTATATGAACTCTCATATGATCTAGACAATGAAAATGGCTCTTCCACGTTTAGAGAAGCTTTAACGTACTTTGCACTCTCTGTTCCTTGATTTGCTAAATTAACTTTTAATTTAACATTCTCATTTCCTGGCCTTATATTATCTGGCAGTGATGAGAAATTAATTACCATTATTTCTGATCGTCCAGCTACATGAAGCCCAAATTGGATTGTATAAGGTCTAGGGTAAGGTGTTGTTCCGTCATAGAAGTATAATACAAGCGTCATAGGATAGTTACCTGAGGTTATTTTTTCATTTGCCCTTAATTTAAATGACAGAATTTTTTCTTCATTAGCTTCAATATTTCCTATATATACTGAATCAGAGGTATTTTCAGGTATAAATGGAATTAATCCCATAGTCGAAGTCATCTGGGAGGAAACTGACGTAGCCTGAGATCCAGTAGGAATTGCTCCAACGGGAGGAACTGTAAGTGAAGCTTTCACAGTATATGCCCTCATTGATCCTTCATTAGACAAAAGAATTTCAAGATCGAAAGCCTCGCCTGGCTCAACATTCAAGGGATTAGTTTTTATTTCTTTAATTACAAACTCATACTGGCTTCTGCCAACTTTGTAACCAACAGGCCCTTTAATTATTACATTAACCCCCACTTTTGAAACATCAATTAGGTTAATCGTAATATCGTCTACTTTCAATGAATCTCCTTCAGAAATATAAACACCCAATGGCCCAATTGGGGCGGTTCCGTCTAGCACCATAAACGATGCAATTGTATCCTTGTAGTCAGTAAGCGCCACTGCATAAGGTCCAATAAAAATAAATTCATTATCGTAAAGATTTCCTGAATATATCACCGTATCCGTGCTTCCATATGCAAATGGCATAACAACGCTCAAAACAAAAATTCCTATTAAAAATATACTAATTTTCTTCATTATAATCCTCCATTTTTTTCTTAATTAGATTTTTTGTATCTTGAAATACTTTTTCTTGAATAACTAAAAATGATGGGAGAAATATTAAAGTTACTCCCATGCAACTAAATACGCCAATGAAAAGCATTTTTCCCATAGTATCTAACATAGATAGCGAACCTGCCAACATAGCAATAAATCCAAATCCTGCNACAATAGATGAAACNACTATTGGTTCAATAACACCTTCTAAAGTTCTAACAATTTTTTCTACAATAATTGGNGATCTTTCCATATTGAACCTATTTATAGTTTGGATTGCAAAATCAATCCCTATCCCTGCCATCATTGAGACTACTCCAACTAGCTCAGAACTTAATGAAATACCGATAAATCCAGAGATACCCATCATCCATACTATACCTACCCCAACACATATCAGTGGGATTATACCATATCTTATCGATCTAAATGTTAGGATAACACATAACAAGACCCCAATCATCCCAAAAGTAGAGATTTTTGACATTTCTGGCAAAATAATATCTGTTAATTCTTTGCCCATAGCTATATTCCCCCCGGGCTGAACTGTCAATATTGTTCTTGACATTGTCTCCTTAACATCGTCATAGACTACCAAGGGGTCTACCCCCTTCATAACATTTAGACGGATTAACATATATCCTAAGCTATCTGAAATTTCTAATTTATTCATTAGCTGTTCTTTTGGCAGATATATTTCATCTAATTCAAGATTAAATGATGAGCTTTCTATACCATAAATGCTTTTAAGTTCTTGATTTAGGAGATAAGCTTCCTTTAGAACATCAGGGGAAAATACATTATCAGAATTTATAACTATAATAATTGAGTTATATCTTTCAAACTTATCTTCCATTTTCATAAATACTTTAATTTCTTCAATAGTTTTAGGTAACTGATCTGAATCTTCTTCTTGTTTAACTTCTATTAGAGACATTCCTATTCCTAGTATTATTGTGATTATTATTGAAACAACTAAAAGTCTCTTAGGATGTTTACCATGTGCCTCTGCAAATTTTTTGATTACTTTGTCTATATTTCTCAAATTACCACTCCCTCAGAGCCATTATTGAAGGTAAAAAGACCAGTGCCCCGATCAAACAAGTTACTATCCCTAACGATAAAGCTGTTCCAAGATGTACCATCATTGGCATTGATGAAAGAGCTAAGGCCAAAAATCCAGCAATTGTAGTTGAGCTAGAGCCTATCGTTCCCACACCGACACCTGCAACCATAGCTACAATTCTTTCTTCATTTGTTTTTCCTTTTTTTGCTTCTTCGTTATATCGGGCCATCATGAATATTCCATATTCAGCACCCAATCCGATAACTATAGCACCAACACTAGCAGTAACAAGACTAATTGGTATCCCAACATATGATAAAATTCCGGCAGTCCAAAAGACCCCACATAATAAAGGAATGATTACAAAAAATGATTTCCATCTTAGTATAAGAGTTAATAAAATGAAAACTATTATTGCAGATATGGCCATAGTCTTTAACGAATCTTCTCTTAGTACTCTAATAATTGTTTTATTCAAAACAGGAGAGCCTGTAATGGTGTAATTTAATCCATAAAGCTGCGTTTTTTCAGTTTCTTCTTCAACTATATCAATTGCAGCTTGTATCTCTTCTTCCCCTCTTACTCCGCTCATTCTTATTATAACAAGAGCGGAGGTGTAGTCTTTTGATATAAGACCTGGCATAGTTTTTGCAACTTCTCTCAATGTGGCCTCATCTGAAGGTATACTCTTGAAAATAGAATAATAAATACTGCCTGGGCCAACTACATCTAGAATTTCTGGTCTGGCTTTTAATCTCTTTTCAAGTTCGTATATGCTGTCTAAACTTTGTTTATTCCGAATATCCTTTACAATATCTAAATCAGTTTCCAATAATATTATTATTCCCTCTTCCTGACCAAATTCACTATCTATTAAATTTTGTGTCTTTACTACATCAAAGTTTTGAGGAAGTTCTTTCATAAAGTTGGATTCAAATCGTAGATTTAATGCCCCAAAAGATAAAAATAATGTTAGAAGTAACATTAATGTAACTATAATTTTACTATACCTATATTCAAAAAGTGCAAGTTTTCCGAATAATGTATCTCTGAGTTCTATCATTGTTCCACCTCAAAGACTTCCTTTAGAAAATCTTCATAATAAAGTAAATCTCTTTTTAGATAATTCATTTTTTCTTTAAGCTTTACCATTCCTTTCGGTGTGATTTTATAATATTTCTTCCCTCGGGTTCCCTTATTCGTTTCCTCAATTAGGCCTTCTGTGGCCATGAACAATATTTTTGGATAGATCAGTGCAGGAGAAAGTTTCCAGTTACCACTAGATCTCCTCTCTATCTCTTTTATTATATCATAGCCACAAAGTTCCTTTTTGCTGAATAACCAAAGGCCAAAAGTATCAAATATATGGAAGTAATGAATACTGTTATGAATTTGTTTAAACGTCATAATTGCACCGACATATCATATTATGATATATCAAAAAAAGATATCTTATATATAAATTTTATGATTAATTAACCTACTATTTTCTCCCATTTTTTAAGTTTAAGCACTTTTGATAGGGTTGACCCTCTTTTTATTTCTTCCCTGATTCTATTTTCTTTTTCCTTGACATCAAGGCTTCTATTGATTATCTCTTGAGCTTCTTCTTGTGGAATTACAACAACTCCACTATCGTCACCTATTATATAATCACCAGTATTGACTTTTAGCCCTCCACAGATGATTTCACATCCTATTTCTCCAAAACCTTTTGGGTCTCCTGCATCTGGAACTTCATACCTAGAGAATACTGGAAAACGTATTTCTTTAAGATCGTCTATATCTCTAACGGCACCATCTATAACAATGCCACCAAGACCTCTCATAACTGCACTCCATGTTGCAAGTTCCCCCCACACTGCAATGTTTCCACCGTTTGTATCTACTACTAATATATCCCCTTTGTTGGCTAGATCTATTGCTTCTACAACTTTAGCCCAATCTCCATTCATGCTTTTCACGGTAAAGGCTTTACCTGCCATCTTAAGGCCAGGAATAACTGAGTGTATGCCCTTCATAGCCCCTCCTCTGTGCATAGCATCAGAAACATTAGAAGATGAGACTTTTTTCAAGGCATCAATCAATTCATCTTTTTTATATTTTCGGAATTCTAAACTTTCAATTGGTTTTGAAAGGTCAATACTTTGTCTAATTCTTTTAGTGGCTTCTAAGAGATTGGCAGCTTTAGTGATTGCGCCGCCGACAATTACTATATCTGCACCAGCGGATACTACTTCAGGGGCATTTTCAGAATTTAATCCACCTGCAGTAGCTATAGTAATATTTACGGCTTCTTTTACGTCTTTAATATCTTGTAATGGATTTTCACCTTTCATTTGTTGGTCAATACCTACATGAATACATACGTACTTTGCACCCATTTTTTGGACTTCCGCAGCTCTTCCAACTTTGTCTTTTACATTTATTAGATCAACCATAATTTCAGAATTGTATTTTTTTGCCGCCTTAATAGCTTCCTTTATGGTGCTGTCATCTGAAGCTCCTAAAATTGAAATAATATCTGCACCAGCCTTTGAAGCCATTTCAGTTTCAAAATCGCCGGTATCCATTGTTTTCATATCTGCAACTATTTTTTTTCCAGGAAAAGTCTTTTTTAGTTCTCTAATAGCTTCCATGCCCTCACTCTTGATGAGAGGGGTTCCAGCTTCAATCCAATCTATTCCACCCTCAACAGATTCTTTTGCAATTGATATAGCTCGATCAAGATTTAACATGTCTAATGCAAGTTGAAGAATTATTTTGTTAATTCAATCACCCTTAATTAGTTTATTTTCACTATAAAGAAGATTTTCTCTCATAATTCTAATCGACTCTCTTAAATTCTCCTTATTATCAAATACTAATTCTTTTTTTTTATTGCTGCTCTTAAAGATTTTTATTTCTTCAATTAATCTAGGAAGAACTCTTTTAACATTGTCCACAATTGTAATGTCAGAATATAACGAAGTTCTCGAAATTGGATTTAAATCAATAGAAATTACCTTTTTACCCATATTTTTTAGTGCAATTGTCCTATCGCCATCTTCTAAAGGTACAAGTACTACATCTGCTGTAAATATTCCTTCTCGTGAAACTTTTCCTCTCATAGAATTTAGTCCTGGGATATATTCGCTCGCATTTTCTCCAACACCCAAAACATTCTTGGCGCCTTTACTTTGCAATTTTTCTTTTATCTTGAGTTCTCTTTCTAATGTTCTATAAAATAAATTGATTTCAATTTTTAAAGGTACTAATTCTGATAATTCAACTATCTCATCTGGAACAAGACATGCTACATTTCCATTAACGGATACAACGGGATTCTTTGCATGACATAATAATATTGCAGCCGCCTTAATGGCTCTTTGAGCAGTTTCAGTTGTCTTTTCACCTAAAAAATAATCAAAAGCCTCTCCTCTGCCATGTGCAGCCATACCAACTTCGGCTATTATTCCCTCTTTTAGGCAGGTCTTTACTTGCTCTCTCATTATTAGAGATTCATAACGAGGGTGAGTTTTTGGTATATCCATTTAAACACCTATAATAAAGAATTTGCTATAGATGAGATAATTACTTCTCCTTTAATATCCTTTAATGTATTTAAAACCTTCACTTTATCCTTATCATTAACAAAGGTGAATACTCCATCACCAATCATAATTCCTGAAGCGTTGTAGGTATTTACTTCACTTATAATATCGGTTATATCTAGAACTTGTTTGGACATAATTTCTGTTTTGTAAGTGAATTCTCTCGAACATTCCATTAATTTTTCAACAGTTTGTTCTTCAATTAAATTATTTAATAACTTACTTCCATATTCTTCAATAATCTTCAATTTTTCAGGATTATTAAGTATATTCTCTGTTTTCTTACTACCTAGACTTAAAGCCAAAACCTCTAATTTTTCTTTTAATTCAATATTCTTTAATAAGCCTGATATACCTGGAGTTCTTCTAATCTCCACTCCTCCCTTTACTATTGCTACAACGTCTCCAAGTCCACTTAGACTTATTACTTCAGTTTCATGGGCGATTTTGATACATTCTTCTGGAGTAATTGGAATTAGATCTTTAACTGCAAAACAAATACCTAGTGCTGCTGCTGCAGAGGCCCCAAATCCAGCTTCAATTGGGACGTGGCATTCATGCTCAATTATGATCTCTTTATTTTTAAAATATCTTGGGTATCTACTATTCAAAATTTTAATACAATTCAAAGTAACTGGAACTTTATTGTTTGAAACTCTTTTGCCATTTAGAATAACATTGGTAGATTCTATACCCTCCTTTATTTTAATTTTTGTTCTCACGCCTTTTGAAAGAGAAACACCTGCGCCGGTGGATCCAGTTTTCAGAATATTTTTATTAAAAAATGGAACAAAAAACCCAGTTATGTGGGAAGGTACATAAAACTCTGAATTGTACATGCAACGCCTTTAAATTTTATTTAAGTTATCAATAAACTTTTTGCATCTAATTCTATCAAGCTTATTGACTATTGGCATGAAAACAAGGTCTTCTTTTTTAACAGGCTTTCCTATTTCACTAAAGAAATTCACTATCCTTTCTTGATCTTTTATATCTAAAATTTTGGGGTTAAATACGCCACCGAGAACGTCTTCTAAGACTATGCTATCTTTTGGCAGATACTTTTTCAAAATATCAAGATTGTATTTTCCGCCCTTTTTTTTGTCTTCATATTCAATTTCTTCAATGTCATTGCATACTACAAAAATCGCAATTTTTTTATCTTTTAGTTTTTCTTTGAACTTATCTATAAATGAACGTATGCTCTCCAAAGGTTCATCGTCATAATCCGGGGAGCCTATAATTATTAGAGAGTAGTTGTCAATTGATAATACTTCATTAGGTTTTTTAACTTCAATATCTTTTACTTCTTCGGAAATCCATCTAGCAATTATCTCTGTAGAACCATATTTTGTATCATAAACTAGAAGTTTATTAATCATTGTTTCACCTATTGATGTTACATAATAACAATTTTTATAAAGATTTAGGCTATATCCAAAGTCAATGCACAGAAAATCAATTAAAGGAACTAAATCCAATAAGTTGCTCGGAAAAGGAATAGTATTGGGGATTACTGGAAGTATTGCAGCAGTTGAATCTGTGAAGCTTTCTAGAGAGCTTATGCGGCATGGTGCAGAAGTATATGCAGTAATGTCAGCCGACGCAAAAAAGATAATTCATCCCTATGCACTTGAATTTGCTACCGGAAATCCTGTAGTTGACGAAATAACTGGAAAAATTGAACATGTTTACTATGCAGGAGATCATGATAAAAGATGTGATTTAATTTTGATAGCTCCTGCAACAGCAAATACAATATCAAAAATAGCTTCTGGAATTGATGACACCCCAGTTACAACAGTAGCGTCTACTGGATTTGGAAAAGTTTCTATGTTGATTGTTCCCGCTATGCATAGTTCAATGTATAAGAATCCTATTATACTTGAAAATATTGAAAAACTGAAAAAGTATGGTGTTCAGTTTCTTACTCCTAAATTTGAAGAAAACAAAGCAAAACTGCCGGAAATAGATGATATTGTAAGAGCAGTAATAAAGACTCTTTCTAATAAGGATTTTCAAGGATTAAAAGTACTTGTAACAGCAGGGCCTACGATTGAAAAAATTGATGATGTTCGCTTTATTACAAATAAGAGTACTGGGCTTATGGGTATAAAAATAGCCGAGGAATTCGACATTAGAGGTGCAGACGTTACTTTAATTCTAGGCCATACACAGTTAAAATCTCATGTAAAAACTATAAAGGCCGAAACATTTTTAGATATGCACAAAGCAGTTATGGCTAATAAAGATGTAGACATTGCTATCTTTGCAGCTGCTACTTCAGATTTTCATGTTGAGTCTTCTTGTGAGGGTAAAATATCTTCAGATAAATCCTTTAATATTAATCTAGTTCCAAACAAGAAAATAATAGAAGAATTTTCTAAAGTATCAAAAGCTTTTATTGTAGGATTTAAAGCAGAATACTCTTTACCAGAAGAAGAGCTTATTAGAAGAGCATACGAAAGACTTCAAAGTTCTGAAATGGATTTAATAATTGCAAACGATGTTGGAAAAGAAATGAGGGGATTTGAATCCATAACTAATGAAGTATATGTAATTGATAAAAATCAAAAAATTTACCACTTACCTCTTGATGAAAAGGAGAAACTTTCTGAAAAAATTGTAAATATAATAAAAAAATATTTTAATGAAAAAAAGTAATTTATTTCTTAATCTGACTTTCAGCAACTGTACCTTGTTCTAAGATTTCTACTTGGAAAGGTTTACAACCCTTACCTTCTTTTTCACTGATGTAGCATGAGAAGTCAAGTTCAACAAAATCTATCACTTCATCTAGTTTTATGTAGTATCTTGAAAGTGTACCAATCTTTTCTCTGTATGGGTCAACTGGAATCCATTTTCCGTTAATGTAAATCTCTGTCCACGCATAAGGTTTCCATACTCCGCCCTCTTCAATATCGTAGTATAATCCGTATACGAGTTTAGTGGGTTCCATTAATGATCTCATAAGAGCTGCGTATAACGTAGCATAGGGGCCATATCCCATTGCTTTATGTGATTCTGCACTTATAGTGTAAGAAGCAGGTTGTAGCCACCAGTACTGGTAACCCTGTTTTAAGTATGGACTTTCGTCAACTACAATAACTTGTTTCTGGTCCTTCATAATCAAGTAAGCTGTGCCTACAATGCTGTAATTTGTGTCTTTAGCATATAACTTTGCAACTTTTTCTCTCATAAAAGCGTCCCATTCAACAGTATCTGTTGGTAACACATAAGGTATAACATTTTTTGGTAATTTCTTTAGTGTTGCATTAGCATCCTCTTCTGTTTGAATATAAGGCAACGTCGCATACTCGTCCACAAAGTAATCTTCAGAATAGGTAGTAACTTCTGCTACTAGCTTAGTACCGTAATCCCTAATTACAATGACCTTTTGCCTTGATGAATTTAAATCTGAAAGATCATATGGTTTTGATATCGTAATTTTTGTTTTTAAATAAGAAACTGCCTTTTCAGGCTGAGTTGTAGGCGTCGTATTGACATCTACATTATTATCTTCTTTTTTCTGTGACACACACCCTGAGAACATAGCAAAGGTAATTAAAAATATCAGGGCAAACACAATAGTAGCTTTTTTCATAGGCTCACCATCCTTCAAGAAATGGATACTTAATAAATATCTTTCGGTGAAAAATTATTCGTCAATTGCCTTAATAAATTTACATTCAAGGTGCTCCCTATGAATAGAGTTGTAGCTACAGAAAGGAATAATAGAGCCATCAGGGAGTGCATAGTGTATAGCGCATCTTTTTAATCTTTCTAAATCAAAGTTAAAAGGATCCATAAAGTGCATTGTTCCTATAAAAATTGACTTTCTATGCAATTTTGCTAAAAATTCTTTTCCACCGCCGTTTAGAATGCCTTTTGTAATCTCTAATAGATTTAGATCTTTTGGCATTTTTTCTTTATCCATATAAGAATTCATATTTTTAATTATTTTTGCTATTTCTATTCCTTTTCTAATTTTGCCATTATTGGCCATATTTTCATTTCTTTCTTTAACATATTCAAATAAACCTTCTACATCTACAAACCTAGTGATTGGGATCATTTTATTGTTTTCTAGAAATACATATGTTGCAACTCCACATTGGGGATGAACAGTAAAATGTGACATACTATTTCCTTTCAATGACTCAATAAATTGAGATATAGGAACTACAAAAGGAATCGGATAAAAATCTTCTTTTCCAATTTCTCCATTTGTCTGCTGTTCAATTAATTTTACCAAGTCTGTAATAGTTATTCTATGACTATTAATCTCTTCTTTACTTGCGCGTCCAGAAAAAGATAGAGGCTGGAAATTAATCCCCCTTATAACATCAAAATTGTCCCTTCCGAAATAGATTATGTCTCCTATCTCATGGTCATTTATACCTTTTGAAACTGTAGGAACTAAAACCACGCTAGTTTCTCCAAGCTCTCTTAGATTTTGTATTGCCTTTTTCTTTTCAGGTAAAGTATCGTATCCTCTGAATTTTTTGTAAGATTCGTAAGTTAATCCATCAAATTGCAGATAATAAGTATTTATTCCAGCTTTTATTATTTTATCTAAATAATCTCTTTCTTTGGAAAATCTTTTACCGTTTGTTGCTACTTGAATTTGAGAAAATCCCATTTCTTTAGCTGAGCGTATTAAGTCAGGTAAATCCTCTCTCATCGTTGGCTCTCCTCCTGAGAACTGTATTGCAAATGGTGGATTTGGTTTTATTGAAGCCAATTTTTGGAGAAGAGTTATTACTTCTTCATAACTGGGCTCATAGAGGTTCTTTGTAGCACCGGCACTGGCAAAGCATATGGGGCAATTCATGTTGCATCTATTTGTTAAATCAATATTTACAAAAATTGAAGGTGTTTTGTGGTCTTGACATAATCCACAATCGTAAGGACATCCTTTATTAATATCTTTTTTCATTTCAAAGTGATTTTCTACTATATTGTCTAGGCTTTCAAGTCTATGGTAATATTCGGGGTCATCGGAAAGAATATCTGAAAAGAAGCCGTGGTCACTACATTCCTTCTCCATTATAATTTTTCCTTGATCTTCCTTGATATGGGCCTTTACTCTTTTTAGACATCTTGGGCATATGGATTCTGTCGTTCTTAAAATATTAGGAGACACTAAAACACCTTATCTGTCAAAATAAAAATTATTTAAAACTTTATCCTTTGATTAGGTATATAACGAATCCAAATACAAGAATTATTGAGATTATAGATATAAAAATCAAAAAATAAAACATTAAAGGTGGAGAATTTTTCATCTCAACTTCATTTTTTTCCGTATCAAGATTGGATATATTTGATTCAGGTTCAACTATCTTTTCAATAATGTTAATCTTTATATTCTTGTATATTAAACCCTCATTTCCATTTATATCTTGAAATTTCACAACTATGATTGGGTTTAAGTTTATGTTAGAGAAATTCTTATCCAATGACACTAAAAGTACATTAGATGAATCTATTCCTGGATTAATATAAGGAATATTTATTTTTTCATCTGAAACAATATCTCCTTTTAATTCTACAGTGACATTTCTTATTTGAATATCTCCAATATTTTTTACAATAAATGGTATTTCTAGCTTCTCTCCACTTTCAATATTGTATTCATTTTTATCAAGTTCAATAGTTGCTTCAGCTCTTTTTTCTTTTAGAGAAATGTTTACCGTCTTTTCTAGATAAAACGGCCTACATCCTCCTCTACACATACCCTTTCCACATTTCAAAATTATTTTAAAACTTACTTGATCAATAGGTATTTCTTTATCAAAGGATAAGATAAAGGATTCTTTTACACTTCTTCCAGGTTCAACTATTGAAAATTGAAAAGGATTGTTCTGATAATTTATTTCAGAGTGTATATAATTTTTGTATTTGTTGATAAATTCATCATCTATAGATATTTTCCCATCCCACAGTCTGTCATTAGAGTTATTGATTATTTCAAATGTTATTCTAATCTCTTCTCCTTTTATTGATTCAGTTGGATAAGTTAAATTCATATCTACATATTCTGCAACTACAGGTTGTATCAAAATAATTAGTAAAAAAAATACAATGGCTATCTTCTTCATAAAATCACGCTTAACAGGTATTAAAAACTTTGGATTGATATCTAAACTCAAAGAACAAATCGATAATAAACTTTTTAAAGATAACTCTTTTCATCATCTTAAATGGTGAGTTTTTATGGATGACAATCATAAAATAGGTCTTGTTTTTGCGCTTACAGGATTAATAGCAGGAATAATCTCTGGATTTGGATACTTGCCAAAGGTAGCCGGAATGGATACTAGCATAGTAGTTGCAATTGTCATATTTTACGTTTCACAGTACCTAGTTAAAATGGTAGGCGTTGACATGACAAAATTCAGCAGGAGCAGTATCTTAAAATCAGGATTTTTTTCATTTCTTGGCAGTTGGCTATTGTTTTGGATAATTATTTTTAACGCATAATTATCATTAATTTTTTCAGGTGAAAGCTTTGAGAATTGCTGTAATAGATTACGATAAATGTCAACCAAAAAAATGTAATCTAGTTTGCTTAAACTATTGCCCTGGGCCCAGAATGAACGAAGAAACTATAATAATTGATGAATTAACAAAAAAACCAATTATTTCTGAGGTCTTATGTACAGGCTGCGGCATATGTATTCANAAATGCCCCTATAAGGCAATCTCAATAGTCAATTTACCTGAAGAACTTTCTCAACCTATTCACCAATACGGCCCAAATACCTTTAGACTCTATAGATTACCTGTCCCAAAAGAAGGGAAAGTATTGGGCTTAATCGGTCAAAATGGAGTTGGCAAAACTACAGCAATAAGAATACTTTCAGGAGAGCTTTACCCCAATGTCGGAGATTACAAATCCAAAGAGATGAAGGATTTAACACCATACTTCAGAGGTACTGAACTTCAAGGATATTTTGAAAAAATTAAGGCTAGAAATATCAAGAGTTCATTAAAACCTCAGTANGTNGATAAACTTCCTCAAGTTGCAAAAGGAAATACTGGAGATCTTNTAGAAAAAGTTGANGAGAGAGGGATTTCNAAAGAATTAATAGAAGAACTTGATTTAAATGATGCCTTGGATAAAGACATTTCAGTATTAAGCGGGGGNGAGTTACAAAGAGTTGCAATAATNGCATCGATGTCTAAAGATGCAGANATATATTTTTTAGATGAGCCTACCTCNTATCTTGATATAAAACAGAGATTAAATGTTGCCAAAGCAATAAGAAAACTTGCTGAAGAAAAAACAGTTGTTGTTATTGAACATGACCTTGCTATTCTTGATTATCTAAGCGATTATATCCATATCTTATATGGGCAGCCTGGTGTCTATGGGATCGTTTCAACACCATTGAGTGTTAGAATTGGTATTAATATGTACCTTGATGGTTACATTAAAGAGGATAATGTCAGATTTAGGAACGAATCAATCAAATTCTACCAAAAGGAAGATAAAACATCTAAATCAAAGAAAATACTATTCGAATACCCTGCATTTGAAAAAACTTTTGATAGCTTTTCTCTGAAAACTGAAAGTGGTGCTCTACACAAAGGTGAGGTTGTCGGGATTGTAGGTCCAAATGCTACTGGTAAAAGCACTTTCATCAAAATATTAGCAGGAGTCTTAGAACCTGACGGCGGTAATAAATTTGAATCTGAACTAAAAATATCTTATAAACCACAATACATCAAGCGAGATTATGACGGTACTGTGAGAAATCTACTATCAGAAGTTGCAAAAGAAAAACTCTATACAAATATATTCAAAGCAGAAATATTAAGGCCACTAGAAATTGATCCAATTATTGATAACAATGTTTCTGAATTGTCAGGAGGAGAGTTACAGAGAGTAGCAATAGCAGTATGTCTTTCCCAGGATGCAGAAATATATCTTCTTGATGAGCCTTCAGCTTACCTTGATATTGAGCAGAGACTTAACTTTTCCAAAGTTCTAAGAAGATTTATTGGCGACAAAGAATTAACAGCGATTATCGTTGAGCATGATCTAGTTTCATTAGATTACACATCCGATAGAACAATAGTATTCTCCGGTAGGTCAAGTGTATCTGGAAATGCTTCTTCACCACTATCACTTAGAGATGGTATGAATCGATTCTTAGAAGAGATAGGGGTCACATTTAGAAGAGACCCCGAATCTGGAAGACCAAGATCCAATAAGATTGACTCACAAAAGGATAGAGAACAAAAATCGTCTGGAGAATATTACTACTTTAAGGCGGATTAATTTGTTATAAAATTTCAACTATACCTCTGTCACCATCAACTCTAATCTTTTTTCCATCTTCTAGTATATCCAATTCTATTTTGTCAACCATTGGTATATCAGAAATAATTGCCCCTACTGCAACTATTGTTTCTGCTTCTTTATTGATTATTGCAATAGGTGCAACTCCATTTTTCTTTAACTGGTATATGACATATGAACCCACAGTGGAGCCTTTTCCCATCGGGAAAACAAATATTTTATCTTTGATACTTTTCCCAAATGCATTTGAGTTTTTGTCCAATACAATACCTGTTTTTGGGTCAATGCCTCCGAGAAAAGAAATTGGAGAAGTACTCTTTAGTACTTCACCCTCTGCTATGCCTTTTGAGATCTTCCGCCCTTTTAGGATCATTTGTTTCCCTCTAGGGATTCAAGTTTGTTTAGTATTGAAATAATTTCTTCAGTAAGTTTATTGTATTCTGTAGATTTTGGGTCTAAAGACTGTCTTTGGATATAGATTTTAATAAGTGATGCTAACAATTCCTCTTTTTCTCCAGTCGGTTGATCAGTTGACTTACCATCAGTTGGTGGTGCAGTAATCTCAGTTTGGGTAACTTTTGTAAAGAGATCTTTTAGAGCATCATCAACAGTCTGTCCTCGACCAAATGTCATAGATCTAGGTTCAATTGCCACAACATCCCATAGATTAACAGATTCTGCTCTCTGAACATAAACAGAAAGTAGGTATAGGGGAACTACTCTGTCTTTGTATCTAAATGGATATAGAATCATGTTACCTTGGCCCTTAGTTTCCCCAAGAAGTCTAAACTGCTCTTGATATTCGCTGTTCATGAATTCTTGTGTAATCCTTTTCCCAGTGATATTTTCTCCAGATATGTCAATAGCGTAGAACTTTGTTTCAGAACTTACATCATCGATATACCCATACATAAGTGTTGTAAGCTCCTTTGACTCAGCTCTTCTAAGTACCATCTGAACAAATGTTGAATATTCAAAATCATCTGTTACGGGATTCTGGGCTATAATATTGTATATGAAGTCAGTATATCTGCCAATATTGTCACCAAGGTCAAATTCATAGAACTTTGTAGCTTCAATGTATTCCTTTGGGTCTGTAATGTGATAAGTTGTGTAGGCATCAGATACATAATAGAAGTAATCATCAGGAGCTCTTAACTGCGCCCTAATCTCATCAGGGATTTCGCTACCGTCTTTAATCCATGGGTATATCCTTAGATATATTTTCTTAAATACATCTTCTGGGCCCACATAATAAACTGTAACGTCTCCAGTTTTCATATTTGTTAATACTTTAGCTACATTTCTCTTGTAATCTAGATTTACGTAAGGCATATATGAAGCCGAATCAATTCTTAAATTGTAATCAGTTAAGAAATAGGGCTCTCCTTTGTACAAAACAATGTAGCTATCAAGGTCTCTCTCAAACTCGCTTGGCAAATACAATGCGTTCCTGTCATTTAACGACCTGTAAGGAACATAGTCAAGTGATGAGTATTCAGACCAGACACCATAACCTTCCAGTCTGAAAAGCATCAATCCGCTGACATTTATTGTCTTAGTGTTTAAGGTAGTAATATCATCTCCTAAATTTGTTTTTCTATCTTTTGTCATGTACATATTTGTTTCATAGGAATTAGTTATGATATTTTCACTTTCCTCTCCATCAGAATATACATACTCAGTTTGACCTTCACCAAAATAAGTCTTGTAAGGCGCATTTACTATTTCTTTTGTGTTTGAATCCATCAGTATTATTTCATCTGTTCCAACATAGAATAAGTTTTGATTATAGAAGTTATCCGTAACTGGTGATTCGGGCTTTATTGTTTTATAAGTTGCCCATAGTATTTTTTCTTCCTTCGGGTCTAGTAATAGGTCAGTATCTGCTATTAGGTAGTATCTGGGCCCTAATTTTGGTCTTGCAAGAACATATGCTGTTACATAATCCCATACCCTAACTCTATCAATAAGATACCTATTCTCTTTTAAGAAATCCTGGAATACTATGTTCTTAAGATTCTCCTGAGGCAATATATCTGCCCTAACTCTTTCAACGTTATCAACATAAGATACCCACCTGTTTGAATCAATTTCACGTTGTATATAAGGGGTGTTCAATAAGGGGTTTCCTGCAACGCTTCTATCAAGCAAAAATCCCTTTGTAGCAGCTGCAACTGTTGGAGATATAATTAGAAGTATAATCAATATTGCTATTATCCCGCGTTTGCTAAGGAACTTATTTCTGTAATCTTGAATGTTTTCATCTGAGAATCTCATATCAAATAGATTCTTCAAAGTAGGTATGAAAAGGATGCTTATTACGAGCAAGGCCGCTTTGATTATTCCTGGCATAAATAATGAAACAAGAGATATGCCACTCATTATGCCAAGTTCTGTCCTGTCCCTAGAAACAACTAAATTCATTATGCCTATCCCAACTAGAATAGCAGATTCAACTATCCAGCCAATTCTAAGGAAATCAAGTATACCAAATTTAACATAATCTGGGTTTTGTATGTAGAAATTGAAAAGATTGCTAAAGAATAGAAGAACTGCAAATAGTAGCAGTGAAATGAAAAGAATCCCAGCAGTAAGAGTCATATGTGTTTTTTCTAGGACCACTTCTTTTTTATCTTCTTCAAAATGGCTGCTTAATTTCTTTGCCCTTTCAATGAACAAGTTAACAATGTACGGTACCGCAACAACAAGTGTTAGTAAAAAAAGTAATCCTCTTCCAATATTAATCATATTAACGTAAAGGTAGCTTTGGTAGAAGCTATCCGTATTATAAATAAAGTCCATTATGAGCGGCCTTGTTATTTCAGGTAATTCTTGGAGGTAAATAGAATATCTTAGGTATAAAAATGGCACCGGCACAAAAAGAAATATCAAAAAGAAAAGAATTAGATAAATCAATTTTCCAGCTGCATTTTTCCCGATCTCGTTTTTTACTATATTCCTTAAAGGAGTGACAAAAAACATTATCAAGAAAAGTATAGATGCTATGAGGAGACTCCAGATTAGCCCTATCAAATACAGAGATAATTTAACCATAAATTGTTCATTAAACAAAGTGTATAATACTTTGAAGTTAAAGTAAAGGGGTAAAGCAAAAAAGTAGCCAACTATCAAGGCAATAATAATGAGATAAATTATTCCTTTTGGATTAAAACTTCTTTTCTTCTCAACAGTATTAGAATTTTTCTTCATAAAATACTATTGGGTTTATCATTTAAATAATTTACCGGGTTTATCTTAAAGAAACATCACCGGAATAAACTTTAATTTCTTTTTTATCTGTCTTTAATATAAGTGCACCGTTTTCATCAATGTCTTTTGCCAAGCCTTCATAAGTTTCATTGATTCCAATTATCTTAACCTTTTTACCAAGAGTATCAGAATTTTTCTTCCACCTTTCAATTATCTGGTCTATCCCGCCATTTAGATACTCTAAGTATAATTTATCATAATGATCAAAAAAAGACTTTAAAAATTGCTTAATTGACACCTGCTCTTTTGTTTCTATCTTTAAAGAAGTCGCATTTTCTGGTAAATTTTCTACGGTAGAGTTTAGATTGACCCCTACCCCAACAACAACATAGTTTATCTTTTCCATATCAGCTGAAAGTTCAGTAAGTATTCCTGATATTTTTTTTCCAGATANCAGGATATCATTTGGCCATTTAATTTTTGCATTCAAGCCATTATGAATCTTATTCAGCGTTTCTACAAGTGCCAACGAAGATATCAATGTCATCTGGGGTGCTCTCTCTGGAGAAACATTTGGCTTTAGAATAAATGATATCGCAATACCTCCTTCTGGGGACTCCCATTTCCTCCCACGTCTGCCCCTTCCAGAGGTCTGCTTTTCAGAAATTACAACTGCCCCCTCTTTTTCTTCTAATGCAATCTGCTTTGCCCTATTATTTGTAGAATCTACTTCCTTAAAGAAAAGAATCTTTTTACCGATTATCTTTGTATCAAGTAATCTTTCAAGTTCATATTGGATTTGACTATCCGGAGTTTTAATTAGCTTGTAGCCTTCATTTGTCTTTGATTGAATCTCATAACCAAGCTCTCGAAGTTTCTGAATATGCTTCCAAATAGCAGCTCGTGAAATTCCTAATTCTTTCGATATTTCTTCCCCTGAAACAAAAGTTGATTTTTTTTCAAGGATTTCAAGAATTTTTGATTTCATTACTTCACCGATGAAAAATTAAAATGGATCTCTGCACCAGTATTTAAGATAATAGAGAGCCTATGGTCACCAGCTTCATTAAATTTAATCTCATTATAAAGGATTTTTTTCTCATTTGATCTGACTGATTCTTTCCCTTCAAGTATTTTTTTGTCATCAATAAGAATTGTATAAGAATAATCTTTATCGGACCCTTCTACGTTCTCAATGGTATACTCAAAGAAAATTAATCCATTCACTTTCTTTGTATAGTTATATAAAAGAATAGAATCGTTATTAATCATCCCAATAGTGTAACCTTTCCCGTTTATGAAAAAAGAGTCCCCAACATTATACTCGCTGTCATTTAAAGTTATATTGCCTTGATTTACTTTTATTCCATATTCATTGTTTTTCTCAATTATTGTAGTATTAAAGTAAATCTTTGTGAAATGGTCTTCTTGAATTTTAACTTCACTGAAGGACAAAAGAACAAATGCTGAAACAAATATGAATGAAAATGCTATTGCATAAAAGAAATATCTTTCATTCAATTAACTCAAATCCATCTTCCTTTGATTTTATTTTATTTTCGTCAATTAGGTCCTTTATTGCAAGTTCAACATCAAGCTCATCTATGCTCAAAACATTTGATATTTCAGATTTAGATATTTTAGGATCACTCTTTAATAGATCATAGACATTTTCCTTAATCTTTTCTTCATCTAGGTCATCGAAGAAGGACATTTCATCTTTGTCCTTTGATATTTCATTGGTAATTTTTTCTTCTGATACTTCTTCCATCAAATCTTCAATTTCTGGCTCATTTAATATTTCTTCAACTTCGCTAATTTTGACTTCCTCAGTTGTTTCATATTCAATCTCATCTTTTTTATATGAATCTTCTTTAGTAGTTGATGGCTGATAAGTATCTACCTTTGATTCGTATTCAAACGAAAGACCCCTTTCCATTAGTTCCTTTATCCTTTTAGAAAGCTCCAATTCTCTGTAAATCCAGTAATTTGGCGTGACAGGAATTATCATATCTGGCACAATATAGAGTTCGTCTTGAAATTCTCCTACTCTTCCGATTATATCTACAATCTCGCCTTTCTTAAATTTATTTAGAAGCTCAATTTTATCTGACCATGCTTTTAATCTAGTTGTGGCAGTTCCATCGTCTATTGTGAGTGAGCCATAGGTATTTTCATTATTCCTGTAAGAGTCAATTATTGTTCCAAGGATTCTAGCTTCCTTGGATTCGCCAAAGGGTGTNGATAGAACAACTCCACCCATTGAGTCATTTTTTAACTTACCATTGACAAGATCAATAATCCTCATCTTGTAGGCTGTCATTCAATGATTTTAATATAAAGAAGCTATATAAGAGTTTCTTTAAGTTTGATTAGAAAAAGAAGAAAAGAAAAAATACTCAAAAAATAAAATTATTTTAGTTTATGAGTCTGCGTATGTTGTTGTGATAACAATTGTTGCTGAATTAGCTTCAATTGTAAATGTTCTTGTAGTTCCTGTTGCCATGGTGAAACTTGGTCTTAATACATAGGTTTTTGTGGATCCAGGAGCTATTTCTACGTCTGTAAAAGTAGTGTTACAAGTAGCACCAGCAGGAGGATTTACTCTAACTCCTGTAATTTGTATACTACCCGAAGCCATAGTGTTTTTTAAATTTACATAGTAGTATTGACCATCATCAGTAAAAGAAACTACTTGTAATCCTCCACCAAGTGCACCTTCGCTTGTTTCCTGAACGGATTTTTGTGTCTGCGTCTGGAAAGATCTAAACCAAATAAAGTATGCTCCAACG
>JGI11944J13513_1000948_pt1 | contig 25077 bp, 17 predicted proteins | sample TerdegcoTASludge_FD_13513 | JGI IMG/M metagenome (IMG submission 13513) | reverse complement strand
AAGATAATCCCTCAAGCAATGGGTTTTGCTTATCAATAATAAGAGAAGCGCGGCCATATTCACGCCGAGCTGAACTATCGACTTCCCCACCAAGATGATACGCAATCAATTGCAAACCATAGCAAATACCAAGAATTGGAATGCCAAGATTGAAAATTTTTGGATCCAAATGGGGCGAATCTTGAGCATAAACACTCGCAGGACCACCTGATAGAATAATACCTTTGGGATTAATGGATTGAATTTCATCAATTGAAATATCATAGCGTTTTATTTCAGCATAGACACCAATTTCACGAATTTTCCGAGCAATAAGCTGAGTATATTGTGACCCAAAATCGAGAATAATAATTTTTTCATTCATCATAGTTTGCAAAAATAAGAGAAATTCAGAGAATTTGTCATTAGTGGGCCAAAAGCATCTTTGCTTTTGTAAAAGGGACGTATGCAATATGCCCCCTACTTTATTTCATTATCACCATATTCTTTGTTGTCGTATACTCCCCTGCTTGCATTGTATAATAATACTTTCCACTTCGATAGCTGCTTGCATCCCAATTTCTGTGGTATTCCCCTGCAGGTAAAATATCGCTTACAATTGTCTCTATTTCTTGTCCTAATTCATTGTATATTTTGAGGGTTACATAGCTTAAATGTGGAATTGAGAATTTTATTTCGGTTGTAGTATTCGCGGGATTTGGATAATTTTGGAATAAAGTGAAATTTGTTGATAATTCATTTGATGATTGCTCAACTGAGGTTATCTCGGATAATGGTCGGCGCCAAACGCTTTTATCTGCTATTCCAATAAATAGATATGAATCTGAAATTGCAACACAATTAACAAATGCATCAACCATTAAGCCAGTACTTACATCTACCCAATTATTACCATTATTTGAAGTTATAAAAACACCACCTGAAACACCGGCAAATAAATAATTATCCGAAACAACAAGGGATAAAACAAAGTTGTAAGGTAAATCATTTTGAACGGATTTCCAACTACTACCATTATCACTTGAAAGAAATACGCCTTGAATTGTCCCCACCAAAATATTATTCGATGATATAGCAATTGTGCGAATACGTAGTATTGTCAGTCCATTTGTTGAAGCTCTCCAAGTTCCACCACCATCATTAGATATATAAACACCATTATCATATGTTCCCGCATATAAATTAGAACCTGAAACAGCAAGGCACTGAACAGTTATATTTGCTAAGTTATTATTGAGAGCTGTCCAAGTTGCACCACTATTGGTTGAAAGAAATATTCCACCATCTGTTCCTGCATATAATTTAGAACCTGAAACAACAAGCGTATTTATATATAAATTTGTTAAACCATCATTTGAAGCTTCCCAGGTTGAACCATTATCTGTAGAACGAAAAACTCCATCTCCATCAGTAGCAACATAAAAATTCGCACCTAATATTGCAACAGAATTAATATAAAGGTTTGTCAAACCCGTATTAATTGGCATCCAATTTGCCCCATTATTTTTCGATAAAAATACACCGTCACCGCTTGTACCCGCCAATAAATTTTCTCCTAATGAAATAATAGAAATAACATCTGCAATTGGCAACCCAACCTGCAACCAACTCTCTCCGTTATCTGCCGAACGATAGATGCCGTTGCTTAGATTTCCAGCAAAAAAATATGAATCCAAATAAATCAGTGATGATATATCATTGATTGGAATCCCGTTGGTTAATATTTTCCAATTAACACCATTATCAGTAGTTTTATAAACTCCATCAGGAGTTCCTACAATTAAATTATTGCCCGATACAGCAATTGAATTACTCGTTGGATTAGAAAGGCCACTACTAATATTTTTCCAGTGTGAACCATTGTCAGTAGATTGAAAGACACCACCATTAGAAGCCACATAAATAGTAGAACCTGATACAGCAAATGACATAGCCATTAAATGCTGTAAACTTGTGTGTGCCCAACTTGCACCATCATCTGTTGAAATGAAAACTCCATCAATAGTTGCTGCATAAAGATTTGACCCTGAAATTGCAAATGAGTAAATATCTGTAGTTGTCATACCTGTGTTTGATTCTATCCAGGTTGTGCCGTTATCTGTAGATCGAAATATTCCACTTCCATATATACCTGCCACCAAAGTGGAGCCTGAGAAAATAAGTGATTGAATGCTTTTGTCTTCAAAACCTGCAGATGACCAATTCAAACCATTATCAGTAGTAAGAAAGATACCATATCCATTAGAGCCCGCAAATATATTATTACCATTAACAGCAATTGATAAAATGTCACGATTGTTCAAACCAATTTGTTCCCATTTATTACCGTTATCAGTTGAGAGATATACACCACCCCATTTAACTGCAGCAAATAAATGTGTTCCAGAAGCAAAAAGAATGTTGATGTTTCCAGAATTTGGTCCTTGTGTTTGCACCCACTGAGCATTGGAAGTTGAGCTTACTACTTTTAGAAATATAATTACTAAGAAAATAAATAGAATACACTTTTTCATAATTATGCCTTTTATTTTTTAAAAAAGCAAATTTACAAGAAATATATTAAATAAAATTATTATTTTTATCAAAATTTATCTATAATATTTATATAATCAGTCCTATGGAAAATAGAATTCCAAATATTGCAGCGTATAAAGTTTTTGGTCTAGCTGCTAATACCCAGATTTGAAATTTTGAGGGATTAGATTCATTTATCATAGCAAATAAAATTATATATTATTTTAAAATATGACAATTGATTAGTCAATTTAAGTTGTTATCTTTTTTTTAAATATTGAATTAAGTTTTAACGCTAATAGCACTGAAAACAACAAAATCCAGAGAGTTGTTGATAATCCGCAATAATGCGAAACAATTACTATCCCAAATACAAAAGCTAGCAGAATGTAATAATAGATTGATTGTATCATTTTTCCCGATATACTTGAGCAAAATGACATAACTAAAAGCATTTCTAGAACTTCATTAGAATGAGGAGATTTTAAAATGAGATGTATCTGCCAATCTATCAATAAAGCAAAAGGCACAATAAATGTCAAGTAATTTTTCATAAAATTGATGAATCTCTGAGTAAATGTTGATTTGTTATAGGTATCTTGCTGTTCGGAAGATAATTGCAAAGGTATTGATTTTGGATCCATTTTTATTTATTGTGTACTTTCAAAATTACAAAAAATTACTCATTATATATAAGTATTATAATTATCTACTACTTTCTTGCGTAATTTATTTCAATTTATAAATTTCATTTTAGTTAATGTGAATAAAACTGTCAAAAAAAGAGTGAGTAATTCCCGATTATTGCTTTTTGGAATTTTCTATTTTAATTTTGTGTTTTTATAAAAATTGGAATATGACAACTTATCAGAATGAAAATTTAGGTATAAATTTATTTCCACAGGCATCTAGAAGCGTTCCCCACTCTGACGAAATCGAAAGAGCAGTGATCGGAGCAATGCTATTATCTAATAAAAATATACTGAAGGCAATTGAATTAATTCCACCCGACGCATTTTATAACCCCCGACATAAATTAATTTATGAGGCAATTTTAAAACTCTTTGAAAAAAATCGTTCGATAGATTTGTTAATATTGACTGATTATTTGGGTAGTCATAATCAACTTGACGATGCAGGTGGGTCATTTTATCTAGCTCAAATAGCAGCATCAGTTTCAAATAGTGCAAATTTTGAAGAATATGCACATATTTTACTTGAAAAATATATAAAACGCAGTTTAATCGAAGCTTCAGAAAGAATTATTGAAGCATCAATGGATGAATCCACCGATGCTTTAGAGGAAATCGATAATGCCGAAGCTAAAATTTTTGAAATTGCCGAGCGCCGTTTGAAGAAGAATTTTTCAACAATGAAGAATTTGGCAACAGATGCATATTCAATTATCCAAATGATGAGAAAAAATGATATTGATGAAATGCAAGTAGTTACGGGATTCAATGACCTCGATCATTTGCTTGGTGGATTGCATAAATCCGATTTGATAATATTAGCAGCACGTCCCTCAATGGGCAAAACTGCTCTTGCTTTGTCAATTGCAAAAAATGCTGCATATAAACAGAAAAATGCTGTTGGTTTCTTTTCTCTTGAAATGACTGCGAATCAATTGGTCACACGTTTAATTTCATCAGAAGCTGAGGTTGACCAGCATAAAATTATAAAAGGAGTAATTTCAAACGAAGAAGATAGGAAAATTGTAGAAAGTCTTGGCTTATTATCGAATTTGCCAATATATATTGATGATAGCCCATCGCTTTCTGTAATGGAATTGCGGGCAAAAGCAAGGCGTTTGAAAATGGAAAAAGATATAAAGATCATTATAATCGATTATTTGCAATTGATGAACGCACCTAAATCAGAAACTCGTGAGCGGGAAATATCATATATATCGAGGTCATTAAAGCAATTGGCAAAAGAATTAGATATTCCCGTCCTTGCATTGGCTCAGCTCAACCGTTCTGTTGAGTCAAGAACAGATAAACGCCCAATGCTTTCTGATTTGCGTGAATCAGGTTCAATCGAGCAAGATGCAGACGTAGTAATGTTTGTGCATAGGCCTGAGTTATATGGGATAAATTATTTCGATAAAGAAAAGAAGTTTCCAACAGAGAATATGGCAGAAATCATTGTAGGAAAGCAAAGGAATGGTCCGACAGGCTCCGTAAAATTAGCATTTTTAAAGAATTATGCAAAATTTGCGAATCCAGCTTTTGGAATGGAACCTGATGATATTATACCAGATGAAGAAAATTCGACTTATGAAGAAGGAAATTATTATGATGAAAGTGAAGAAGAGGGAAGTCCATTTTAATAGAATATTTCATAGTATTTCCAATTCTTAATATGCTAAATAATAATTAATTGCTAAGCATTATAAAAATACATTTAAATTATTTTTGTAATTTTGATAATTTAATTCTTTTACAATTGGAAATTAGTTTAATTTAAAAATGCAAGGTTTTCAAATGTCAAAAAAACGTTCAATATTTACTGCTTTAATTGTTTTCTTTGCTGCTAATATAACTCCATTATTTGCGAGCGAGGCTGATTTAATAATTCCACAATTAAATTCTCAACAAACACTTCTGCTTTCTCTTGGATTTATTATTTGTTTGCTTGGGCTTCTTTTTGGTATTTATAAATTTTTTAAAATACGTAAAATAAAAGCTCATACTTCAATGCTTGATGTTGGAAACACAATTTTCCAAACCTGCAAGACTTATCTATTGCAACAAGGAAGATTTCTTATAATTTTGTTCATATTTATTGCAATTGTAATTGGTTTCTATTTCGGAGTACTGAATCCGACACCTATGGGAGCAGGTGGAGTTGCAATAATACTTGGATGGACCGTGGTTGGCATTCTTGGCTCTTATGGCGTTGCGTGGTTTGGAATTAGAATGAATACATTATCTAATTCACGAATGGCATTTGCTTCTCTACAAAAGAAACCTTTGAAACTTCTCGATATACCACTGGATTCAGGAATGAGCATTGGCGTTGCATTGGTATGTGTCGAATTGATAATGATGCTGACAATTTTGCTTGTTATACCTAAGTCAGTTGCAGGTTCTTGTTTTGTTGGTTTTGCAATTGGTGAATCTCTTGGTGCATCAGCATTGCGAATAGCGGGGGGTATTTTTACAAAAATTGCAGATATTGGCTCCGACCTAATGAAAGTAGTATTTAAAATAAAAGAGGATGATCCGCGAAATCCAGGTGTTATTGCAGATTGTACTGGTGACAACGCGGGGGATAGTATTGGACCTACAGCTGATGGATTTGAAACTTATGGGGTCACTGGTGTGGCATTGATTAGCTTTATCTGTCTTGCTGTATTTCCACAATATCAAGCTGAATTGATTACTTGGATATTTTTAATGCGTATAACAATGATTATTACTTCACTTTTAGCATTTTATATTAATAAAGGAGTTTCAAAATTCCTATATAGAAAAGCAGATAAAATTGATTATGAGAAACCATTGACTCATTTAATTTGGATATCTTCAATTCTTTCAATTATTGCGACATTTTTGATTAGCTGGTGGCAATTATCATATCTACCAAACAATATTTGGATTGTTTTATCTATTATAATTAGCTGCGGGACGCTAGGGGCTGCATTGATTCCCGAATTTACTAAGATATTTACATCAACCAATTCAAAACACGTTCGAGAGGTAGTCGATGCTTCAAAAGAAGGCGGAGCTTCCTTAAATATTATTTCAGGACTTGTCGCAGGAAATTTCAGTTCATTCTGGCAGGGAATGGTATTTTTTGCTCTTATGTTCATTGCCTATTTAGCAAGTACATTTAGTTTGGATGCTTATATGATATATCCTACAATTTTCGCTTTTGGACTTGTAGCATTTGGTTTTCTTGGAATGGGACCTGTGACAATTGCAGTTGATAGCTATGGTCCTGTTACTGATAATGCACAATCGGTTTATGAATTATCATTGATTGAAGAGCAACCAGATATTAAACAAGAAATTGAAAAAGATTTTGGCTTTACACCTGATTTCGACAATGCAAAAGAATATCTTGAAGCAAATGATGGCGCGGGAAATACTTTCAAAGCAACCGCTAAACCTGTTCTGATTGGAACAGCTGTTGTGGGTGCTACCACTATGATTTTCTCACTCATTCTTGTAATTCAAAAAACCTTAGGGGTTCAACCTGAAACAATATTAAATGTTTTAAATCCTTTTACAATTCTTGGATTTATACTTGGAGGGGCTGTTATCTATTGGTTTACGGGCGCTTCGTTGCAAGCAGTATCGTCGGGAGCATATCGAGCTGTAGCATTTATTAAACGAAATATACATCTCGATGAAAATGCAAGCAAATCGGCATCAGTTGAGGCATCAAAAGAAGTTGTGAAAATTTGCACTCGCTACGCACAAAATGGAATGATTAACATATTTATTGCTATATTTTCATTTGCACTTGCCTTTGCATTTCTATCATCACCTGCATCGACAAATAATTCTGTATCAATGTTTGTAAGCTATCTAATATCAATTGCTGTATTCGGATTATTCCAAGCAGTATTTATGGCAAATGGTGGCGGATGTTGGGATAATGCCAAAAAGGTTGTCGAAGTAAATATGAAAGAAAAAGGCACACCACTTCACGATGCTTGCGTTATTGGTGATACTGTTGGCGACCCATTCAAAGATACTTCATCAGTTTCATTAAATCCAATTATTAAATTTACAACCTTATTCGGATTGCTTGCAATGGAAATTGCTATTGTACCAAATTTCCGAGCCGTTGCACCGTGGATTGGTGGTATATTTTTGATAATTGCGTTAATATTTGTATGGCGTAGCTTTTATAAGATGCGTATTAGTGTAAATCAATAAAATAATATATTGTAGCAGAGGGCTTAAAGCCCTCTGCTATATATTCTGGATAAATTGCAACAGGTGGCTTCAGCCTTCTACAAGTACTCTTTTGCAATCTTTTTTATTTACCTCACAAAAAATACATTAATGAGGTTTTTATTCCCTTATTTTTATTCAATTTTTTCTTAATTTGCTTTTATTATTTTATTAACTTTAAAATAGGAAAATTATGGAAAATCCTGCTCGTCGAATTCAAGATTATTTGGTTTTTGGTGAATATGGTGAGGTGAATCCCTCGATTTCGGATGGTGCCACTTTCACCTTTTTGAAGGCAGAGGAAATGGAAGAGCTTTTCCACGAAGAAGTGGAAGGTTGTTTTTTATATTCGCGTCATCTTAATCCAATGGATAATTATCTTGGCAATTTGCTTGCAAAAATGGAAGATACTGAAGCAGCACAGGTGACTTCAAGTGGTATGGGGGCAATTACTACTGCATTGATGCAAATATGCTCAAGTGGCGACGAAATTGTTTCAAGTCGCACGATATATGGTGGCACTTATGCTTTTATGAAAAACTTTTTGCCCCGTTTTAATGTGAAAACGAATTTCGTTGATATTACAAATTTGGAACAAGTCGAGGCAAATATTACACCCAAGACAAAATTGATTTACTGCGAAACAATCAGCAATCCATTGCTTGAAATAGCAGATTTACCCAAATTGAAAGAAATTGCTGATAAGCATAACATTTTATTAATTGTTGATAATACATTTTCACCGATGATGGTTTCTCCACACAAGCATGGCGCAGATATTGTGGTTTATAGCCTTACAAAATTTGCAAATGGTATGAATGATACAGTTGCAGGAGCGGTGTGCGCAACTCACGATTTTATATCATCGCTTCGGAATCCAAATAGTGGAGCGTCGATGTTGCTTGGTCCAACGCTTGACTCAATTCGTGCATCAATGATTTATAAGAATATGCATACATTGCACATTAGAATGAAACAACATAGCAAAAATGCAATGTATATTGCAGAAAATTTAGAAAAGCTAGGTTTCAAAGTATATTATCCAGGATTGAAATCTCATAATCAATATGATTTGATAACATCTTTAATGAATAAAGAATACGGATATGGCGGAATGCTTACATTCGATGCAAAGGACCACGAAACAGCCGATAATTTAATGATTTCTATGCAAAATGAAAAAGTTGGATATTTTGCTGTTAGCTTGGGATTTTATAAGACATTATTCAGTTCTCCTGGAAGTAGCACCTCAAGTGAAATTCCTGAAGAAGAACAAATAAAAATGGGTCTTACCCCTGGACTTGTGCGAATGAGTATAGGATTGGATGATGATATAGAAGAAACTTTTGAAAGAATGAAAAAAGCAATGAAAAGTGTTGGATTAATATAAAATCGAATGCAACAGTGGGCTTTAGCCCACTGCGAAGGCATTTAGCCTTCTATATTGGTTAATGAAATAGAGTTAATCTAATGAAACAGGTTTAAGCTAATGAAATAGAGTTAGGTTAATATAACAGATTTAATCTAATATAAATTTAAATATCATTTATTTTTTGAAGGAACCAGGTAGATTGTTTCGCCTGGTTTTTTCATACCATATTTTTCGCGGGCAATTCGTTCAATTTCGAGAGAATCATTACGAAGTTGATTAATTCTTTTTGTTAATGAATCATTAATATGCTTTTCTTGCTCGGTTAATGCTTGCAATTTTGTATATTTTTTCTGCTGAATTACTCTATTGATTATTCCACTTGGAGAAAAAAGAAAATAAGAAATAGCAATAATCACTATCATTACGATAATGAATAAATTCGTTTTCTTCTTATTATCTAACGAATCGAAGAATTTCATTTTACAAAAAATGAGTATTAAATAAATAATATAATATCAATCCTATCAAGAGGTTAATCAAGATAGGATTGAATTATTAAATTTATTAAGTTCCTGCATTAAAATCATTAATATAATGGATTTGCTCTTCAGTTAAATGGTCAATTTTAATATTCATACTCTCAAGCTTTAATCTGCCGACTTGTTCATCTTGTTCTTCAGGCAAATCAATGCAAAGATTTGGCAATTTTACACCTTTTTTATGATTTTCAAGCAATCGCAACTGAGAAAGGAATTGATTTGCAAAAGACATATCCATAACTTCTGATGGATGACCCTCGGCAGAAGCAAGATTGACGAGCCTACCTTGAGCAAGCAGATAAATTCTGCGCCCATTTTTCAATGTATATTCCTCGCAATTTGGTCTGATTTCACGTTTTGAAACTGTCAATTCCTCCAATTCAGGTACATTGATTTCGACATCGAAATGACCTGTATTGCATATAATTGCACCATCTTTCATTTTTTCAAAATGCCACTTGCGAATTACATCTTTCACACCTGTTGCCGTTACAAATATATCCCCGATTTCTGACGCTTCATCCATTGTCATTGCATTATGTCCCTCAAGCAATGCTTTCAAAGCAGCTGTTGGTTTTACTTCTGTGATAATAGTATCAGAACCCAAACCTTTTGCACGCATCGCTACACCTTTGCCACAATGTCCATAACCGGCAACAACAAATTTCTTTCCCGCAAGAAGGACAGAAGTTGCTCGCAAAATTCCGTCAATTGTAGATTGTCCCGTTCCATATACATTATCAAAATCCCATTTTGTTTCTACATCATTTACAGCATAAACAGGAAAAAGCAATTCCCCTGCCTCGCCACGTTTTCTAAGGCGGTGAACGCCCGTTGTTGTCTCTTCTGTTCCTCCAATTAACGTTTTTGAGAAATCAGGATGATGTTGATGCAAGGTTGTTATCAGATCTGCGCCATCATCAAGCACTAAATTTGGTTTGTTTTTGATAGTCTGTTCAATGCACCAATAATAATCATCGAAATTTGAATACCAAGCATAAACCGATGCGCCTCTCTCAACCAAAGCCGCTGCAACAGCATCGTTTGTCGAAAGTGGATTGCATCCTGACCAAGATATTTTAGCACCAGCTGCCATAAGGGTCTCAATTAATACGGCAGTTTCTTTCGTGACGTGGAGACTACCCGCAATTGTATATCCTTCAAAGGGACGAGATTTACTATATTCATCACGTAATTTCATAAGCACAGGCATATGAGCTTCAGCCCATTCAATTAACTTCCTGCCATCACTTGCGAGTGAAATATCTCTAATACAATATTCACCTTCTTTATAATATAATTTTTCTTTTGTTTTTAATTCAGAATACATAATATTTATTAATTATAGAAAATTTTTCTTGAATAATTCAACTAAATCAGTTTTTTCCCATGGAAATTCCTCACGACCAAAATGTCCATAAACAGCGGTTTGGCGATAAATTGGCTTACGGAGGTCAAATCGATTTATAATTCCACGAGGGGATAAATCAATGTTTTCGAGTATAAATTGAGCGAGTTCGCTGTCATTAATACCATTTGAATTTTTTGTTTTGATATAAATAGAAACAGGCTGGCTAATTCCAATAGCATAAGAAAGCTGAATTAAGCATTCTTCTGCGAGGCCTGCGGCAACAATATTTTTTGCTAAATGACGTGCAGCATAAGCTCCCGAGCGATCTACTTTTGTTGGATCTTTTCCTGAAAATGCGCCACCACCATGGGGTGCTCTTCCACCATAAGTATCTACTATTATTTTTCTTCCTGTTAAGCCTGTGTCACCGTGTGGACCGCCTATTTCAAACCTACCTGTAGGATTCACATAGAATTTTGTATCCTTATCGAGCCATTCTTCAGGGATAACCTGTTTAATAACATTTTCTACAATATCGTCAAAAATTTTCTTTTGCGAAACATCGGGACAATGCTGTGCAGCAATTACCACAGTATCGACACGTTGAATTCTATCAAATTCATCATATTCAATAGTAACTTGGGATTTAGCATCAGGACGCAAATAAGGCATATCATTTGTTTCTTTACGAAGGTAGGTTAATCTTTTTAATAATTTGTGAGCATACATAATTGGAGCAGGCATAAATTCAGGGGTTTCGACGTTTGCATAACCAAACATCATACCTTGATCGCCTGCGCCACCTTTATCAACTCCCATTGCAATATCGGGAGATTGATGATTAATCGTGTTCAAAATAGCTACAGCTTCTGCATCAAATCTCAATCCTGGTTCTGTATATCCTATATCGCGAATAACATCCCGGACAAGTGATTGGAGATCTATATAAGTTTGAGTGGTAATCTCTCCACCAATTAAGACCATACCGGTTGTAGCATAAGTTTCGCAAGCGACTCGGCTATAGGGATCATCTGCTAGCATTGCATCCAATACAGCATCAGAAATTTGGTCACATATCTTATCGGGATGACCTTCTGATACAGATTCAGATGTAAATAAATAATTATTTCGACTTTTCATTTTAGTCCTTATTTTATATTATTTGTTCATTTTTCAAAATTTCTTGAATAGTCTATTGTACTTGATTCACCGACATTTAATTTCTGAAATACCCCATTTACAAGTGCTTCGTTACCAATTATCGACTCATCAAGCATTGTATTTTCTACATCTGCACCATAGCTAATAATTGAATCACGCACAATACTATCTTTTACAATTGCGTTATCAGCAATTGATGCATAAGGCCCAATTACTGAATGTTCAATTGTCGCATTTTTTGAAACATAACTTGGTTGAATTACCACAGATCCTTCTATGGTCAAATCTTTTGCTATTTTTTCGAGTAAAAATCTGTTCGTTTCAAGCAATGTCTCAGGTTTTCCACAATCATACCACCCTTCAACGTTGAAAGTTGTAAATTTCTCTCCTTGTTCAATCATTAATTGAAGTGCATCTGTCAGTTGGAATTCATTTTTTGTACGAACATTTTTCTTGATTATTTCCTCAAGTGCCCATACAAGCTTGGAGGAATCTTTTATAAAATAGATACCTACAATTGCAAGATTAGATTCAGGATCTGTTGGTTTTTCTATAAGTTTTTTGACTGTACCATCTTCATTTAAAAAAACTACTCCAAAACGTCGTGGATCATTAACGGGTTTTACTCCTAGTGAACTTTGTTGTAAAGCAATGACCTGTTTTAAATTAACATCGAAAATAGTATCCCCTAAAATTATAACCAATTCCTCATTATGGTAAGTTTCGCGAGCAGTCCAAATTGCGTGTCCTAGTCCAAGTGTTTCATCTTGATTAACAAATTCAAAATTCAAATCTGGATATTTCTTTCTTACAAAATCGATTATTCTATCACCCATCAGTCCTGTAATAATTGTAATATCCTTAATACCAATACGGGAAAGTTCATCCAAGATGTGCGCAAGTATTGGTTTGCCTGCTACATTGAGCAATACTTTTGGTGTAGTAAAGGTATGAGGTCTCATTCGTGACCCAATACCAGCAACAGGGATAACAGCTCGCATAGTAAATTATTATTAAAATATAAATTTACAAAATTAAGAAAAATAAATTGAAAATTACGGCTGATTTTTTAATATAACGCTTGTATCCCTTATTACACTAGCAGAACCGAAATATCCATAAGCACCTTTTACAGAAGATAGCAAAGGATTCAGATCACCCATCATTATTTGCACCATCCATCGTAAAAAGTTAAAATCGGGGGCATAAACCGATACTTCATGTAAGCCATACCATTTAAATACTGTCCATACAACAGGAACTTTAGACGAAGGTACAATCACCCAATAAGAAAAATCTCGATAATATGTTTCACGTAAATTCCAAGGTCGCGAGATTCTTCTGTTTTTCTCATCAGTCGGGGGGTCTAAATATTTCCCATAATTTAAAGTATCTAAACATCTTACACTTACAATATAATATAAAACGCTATTCAATAATTCCCATTGAATTGAAAATGGTGATGGCAAATTTACGGTATCTTTAGGATACTGAATGTAATAATCAGGTCTTGTAATCCAATCAAATCTATCAGGTGTTGTCGTTTCTCCTGTAACTATATTCCCATTATCTAATGTTACTTTTAATTTATATAATGTATTTACTTTAACTTTATAATTTGTATCAGGATAGTAATATCCGTTTGTGTCACTTGGTGAGATTGTTAAATCTAATATGTTATCCCCTTCTATTACTTGGACTTTTGCATTTCGAATAAGGGAATTATTATAATTAAATGAATCTCTCAAAGGTTGGCTGATAAGTACACGTATATCTTTTATTGGTTCATCTACAACAAGCAAAGCTTCTACAAAATATGAAGGTACATAATCAGTAGGAGCTTTATCCTCGCAAGATATGAATGATACTATAATTATAATAAATAGAAATAAATAACAAATATTTTTCATAAATAATCAAAATTTTATTTCATAAGAAATTGAAGGAATTATAGGAAGCAACTTAATGTCTTCAACTTTTACAATATCTTCAGTCGCATTATAATATCGAGCTAATATATCTCGATGGTTATAAACATTATAAATATCAAGAGATAAAGTCGATGGCAAGCTAAAAGTTTTAAAATAATAACTTGCATTTATATTTAATTGATGACTTGGCGGTAATCGCAATGCATATAGATCAGAGTTGATTACTAAATTTCTACCATAATTTTGCCCAGGTAATTTCAATTGCACTCGTGAAGTAGCACCAGTATATGGTTGTCCTGATTGAAATAAGAAATTTGCTCCGACACTGAATTTATTACTTATAGAATAATTTAGCACAATTTTTAAATCATGGGTTCTATCAAACTTTGGATGAAATATTTTGCCATTATTTAGACTATCAAATTTGTAATTCACTACTCCATAAGCATATCCGAGCCAACCTGTGAATTTACCATACTTTTTTTGTGCAAATATTTCAAATCCATAAGTATTTCCATTTCCAACATAAAGTACATCACTAGCTTTTGTTCCTTGCAAGGCAGTCATATTCATTTGCGAAATATCTTTCAAAGTTTTATAATAAATATCAAAATTTAAGGCAATACCTTGCAAGGGACTAGTTTCAAGAGATAAAATATAATGAATAGCTCGAGTAATGGGAATTGTCGTATCAGTTGGTATCCAAATATCAAAGAATGTGAAATTCGGGTCAGATATTGTTCGTATATTTTGATGATATATGCCGCAACCAAATTTTAATGCTAAATTTTCTTGGAATAAGTAACGAAATGATAATCGTGGGTCGATTGTTACTTTGTCAATAAAATTCCAATAATCAGCACGTATTCCCCCCTGGATTGAAAACAAATCAGTTGGTTGATAATTAGATTGAATAAAAAGAGAATGATTCCAATTCTTTATCCTTATTGTTGATGCACTTGCTGATGTTCCAAAATATGTTGTATCCAAATTTCCTGAATAATTTTGAACTATATAAAAATTCAAATTCGATGTTTGATATCCAAATTTAATTGTAGCCTTATCATTCAAAAGCCATTCAAAATTTGCTTTTAATGTATAATCATCAATTGAATTAATAAATTGCACAGTATAACCCATTTCATCGCCAAGAAGATTATTTGAAAAACGAGTGTAGCTTAAATTTATATTGCTAAATATTGATTTATTATAGATATGCGTCCAATTTATCCCGCCTAAATAATTTGATAAATTCATATCTGCATTAAAGCCTGTTCCCGAATATTTGAACTTGTCGCTAGACATAAAACCTGTAAAGGATAATTTATCATCATCAGATAAATTCTGAACAAGTTTAGCATTAATATCATAAAAACCAAAATTAGGCAATGGCATTAAGGGATCTTCCTTTATGAACAATTTTATTAATTCCAAATATGTTCGCCTTGCACTAAATGACCAACTCCCTTTCATTACAGGACCTTGCAAAGAAATTCTAGATGAAATTGCACCAATAGAAGCAAGCCCTTTAAATTCTTTTTGATTTCCATCATTTTGAGTAATTGATAGTATCGACGATACCCGTCCACCATATTCTGCATTAAATCCCCCTTTAATTAATTCCACATCTTTGATTGCATCTGTATTAAATGTTGAAAAAAAACCAAACAAATGCGATGGATTATATACTGTCGAGCCATCTAATAATATTAAATTTTGGTCGGGAGAGCCACCCCATATATATAATCCACTCGAAATTTGCGAACTTGTCAGAATCCCTGGTAAATATTGCAATGCTCTAAATAAATCACTTTCACCACCTATTTTTATATTTTTAATTTCCTGAACAGGTACATCAACTCTGCTCATTGTGATTTCACGCTTATCTGATTCTCGCTCTGCCGAAACAATAATTTCCTCTGTTTTTATACTGGTGGGAACAAGTTCAATATTGAAACGCTGAGCATCATTTGGTTTGAAATTTATCTTTTTCTCATAAGTTTCATACCCTACATAACTTACAATTAAAGTATGCTCACCTGCTGGAATTTTTGTGATGCTATAATATCCATTTTTATTTGTTCTTGCACCAATTTGCATATCTTTAAAGCGCACTGATGCACCAATTAATGTTTCCCCTGTCTCTTTATCGCGTACAAACCCACTTAGTGATGCATAGTCTTTTGAGTCTGTTGCATCTTCAGCATAAGAATTAATAGAAATAAAAATTAACGCCGTAAATATGATTTTTATACAATTGTTTTTCATAGTAACTATGGTTATAGCATTGATGAACGCTTGCGAACGTACCATTCTATGGAAAATAATAATATTACAGGAATCAATAACCAAATTTTATCCCATAGTGTATATTCTGCTCTATATATTTTTGTTTGTGGTTTGAAATTTTTTAATTTATAAATATCATTAAATATATTAGACACATTATCTGGAGTATAGAATTTACCTCCTGTTTGTTCAGATATTTTCATCAATAAATTTTTATTCATTTGCAAATCATAAAGCTCAAAATTTGTTGCTTCAACTGTAAAGCGATTCTCATCTTTTCCTAATAAATTTCCATTTGAATATACATTTGATGTAAATCGATAATCACCAGCAGGCAATGGCGGCATTGTATATGAATAAACACCATTTCCTTTGTTTGTTAAAGTTATATCTTTACTTATCTGCTCGCCTTTTATATGTACATAAACCTGTGCATTATCGATTGGATTTAAAGAATTGTCATAAATTTGCCCCACAAAATCAATTTCTTCGGCGCTTGAATAAAATTTCTTGTTGGTTTTGACAACAATTTGTTTTTCCACATCTGAAATTGAAAGCCACCTTATTGTATTTGATAAAAAAGTTGTAAATAAATCAATTGCGTTTGTATTTCCCTTTGCAACCTCGCGTGCATATCCCATAAGCTTCCATCGATATAAACCATATCCAAGCACAGCCACAGAGCGAGAATTTTGCATCTCACGAGTAATAATCATTGGTTCATTGAATTTTACATTTTCAATTTTTGATAATGCTAATACTTTGCTATTTATTTTTGGATTTACAAAAGTCTCAGTTTTGAAAATTGGTGGCAAATTATTCCATAAATCTATATTTTGCAAATTGCCTTCAATTTTAAAAATTGGATCATCTGCATAATTCTTTTGAACATCAAGAAATACTTGGAATTCACGTGGTGAAGAATTGATAATTTCAAATGGCATATATTCCTGTATTCTCTTGAATTTTTGCAAATCCAAATCTTTGCCTAAAATAAATAAACTCGGCTTTCCCTTTGCAAGTTCTTGAGCTATCAATGATAATGTATTATCAGGTGTAAATTTATTTGGAAAATCAACAAAAATAAACAATTGTGTTTCGCTGATTTTCTGAGGGGTTGGATTATCATAAAATTCGCTTTGATATTTTTGCACGAATTCATTTATTGTCAATTCCTTATCTTGCGATAAATACTGATTTATAAATGATACATCAGGTTGCGGGGCTGATGAAAATATTGAAATGACTCGCTTGTTTTTTATAACCCTTATAAAATTAGATGATGCATTATTTTCTACTGTATATTCACCTTCCAATGGTACAGCTCGAACAGTTAGCTTTTGGATACCTTCCTTTTTTGGCAAATACTTAAAGAATCCATTATACAATTTTTGCTCACTATTCAAAATTATTATATTATTATCAATAATCTGATTATTTTCAAGCAATTGTAAAGTTAAATTTTTATTTCCATAACCACTGGCAGAAAATGAATAATTTATCTCAATTGGGTTATCAATAAACGCAACTTCATTAGAAATAAGCTGCTTCATTGCAATATCTTTCGGTGCATTTGTATCGCCAATCCCAACAGTAAAAATCTGCTTGGATAATAAATCGCTTGTGTATATTGGATTTTCACCAGAATTGACATCGCCATCTGTAATAATTATGTATGCTTGGTAGTTGTTATCACTTTGATGTGTCGATATATAAGAAAATGCTTGAGATAAATCAGTCAGTTGTCCTGAAAAATTTAAACTATCAAAAGCAAAATGATTTAATTTCTTTGTTTTATTGGCAAATAAATAAAAATCAGCTTCATTTTTAATCTTTTCAAGATTTAAATCTTTTATAACTTTACGATATGCTTCTTTTCGGTTTATACTTGCATCTGTTAAGCTCATTGAATATGAATTATCAAGCAAAATTGCAATCTTTGGCTCAATAATTTTTGCTGAAGATTTTACAAAGGATGGTTCAAACAAAATAAAGAGAAGTATTATAAGTCCCAGCGAGCGCAATGATATTAAAAGCGTCTTTTTGCGGTTGCTTATGGCAGGCACAGTCCTCCAATATGAAAATATCGTTATCCCAATTAAAATCAACGCAAAAAGCAAAAACCACCAGAAATTCAGACCAAAGGTAAAGCCGCTTGTCTCCATTACGTTATTTTTCCTTTTATGACGGAATTTTGCTCAATTTGTTTCAAATTAGGAAGTGAAAAGAAGAAATGACAGTAAAAAATACAAAAATAAAGAAAAAAGGTTTAAAGGCTTCTTAAGTTTGATTATATTTAAATTAAATTAATTTCTTTTCGTCTTTTTTTTGTTTTATTATTCAAAAAATTTCATTTAACAATGGATTTATTGCTCACAATATTTTATTTTGTCATTGTTCTCTCAATTCTTGTTGTTGTTCATGAATTTGGCCACTTCATTTCAGCAAAAATGTTTGGAATCCGTGCTGAAATTTTCTCCGTTGGTATGGGAACGCGGTTATTTGGCTACCATAAGAAAACAGGATTTACATTTGGGAATTTGCCACCGGATTATGACTATGGTGATTATACAGATTATAGATTGGCATTGCTTCCCTTAGGCGGCTATGTGAAAATAGCGGGTATGATTGATGAAAGTATGGACAAAGATTTTCTGGATAAACCCCCACAACCCTGGGAATTCCGCTCAAAAAAAGGATGGCAAAAGTTCATCGTTTTAATTGCAGGCGTGACAATGAATTTCCTGCTTGCAGTTGTAATTTTTGCATTAGTTTCCTTTATAAACGGTGCATCATTTGTCAAAACAACTCAAATTGGATGGGTTGCACCAAATTCAATATCTGAAAGAATTGGTTTCCAAAAAAATGATAAAATCCTCGAGATAAATGGCAGGCAAATGCATTCCTGGAACGATATACTTGAGAACCTAACGTTTGAAGATATGGGAAAAGAAAAAACAATCAAGGTAGAACGAGCAGGAAACATTGTGATATTAAATGCAAGCGGAAAAGAAATACTACGTGTTCTTGCTGATAAAAAAGATTTAGGATTAGAACCACCATTTCAAAAAGTATATTTCCAAAATGTAGAAACAATAAAACCAGCAGGTATAGCAGGCTTGAAAAAAGGCGATACTGTTGTTGCAATAAATGGAGAAACAGTCAGCGGTGTTATACAATTTTCAAGTACCATAAAGGCGAATAAAGAAAAGCCACTTACATTAACAGTAAAAAGAGGAAATGATTTTGTAAATATTACAGTTACACCAAATTCTGATGGAATGATTGGTGTTATGCTTGGCTCAATATATCAGGGACCGATTGAACACGTTAAATATAATGTTTTTCAATCGATTGGCTTAGGATTTACTCAGTCAGTGGATGCAATTGGATTATTTTTTAATTCAATAGCTCAGATATTTAACGGTACATTGACATTTAAGGAATCAGTTGGCGGACCGATTATGATAGCTCAACAGGCATCTCAGCAGGCATCGATGGGACTGATGAGTTTTTTGAACTTTATTGCATTGCTTTCAGTTTCACTTGCTGTGATTAATATCTTACCTTTACCCGCATTGGACGGTGGGCATCTGATCTTTGTACTAATTGAAACAATAACACGAAAGGAAATTTCACCTAAGGTAAAAATTGTTGTTCAGCAAAGCGGATTTGTTTTGCTAATGATTTTAATGATTTTTGTAATATATAATGATTTAACCAGATAAATGAAAAACGACGATACAAATAAACCACTAATATTAGTTTCAAATGATGATGGAATAAATTCCCCAGGAATTTTATCTTTAGTCACACATCTCGAAAAGATTGCACGAGTTATAGTTGTAGCTCCAGACCATGAGCAAAGCGCAGTTGGGCATTCACTTACCCTTAGCAGACCATTGCGAGTCACACCTTTCCATCGGGATGGCGAAATGTTTGGATTTGCAGTAAGCGGCACTCCCGCTGATTGCGTCAAGATGGCATTAACAACATTGCTTGATGAACGACCTGCAATGGTTGTATCAGGTATAAATCACGGGCAAAATACATCTATTAATATTTTATATTCTGGCACAGTTTCTGCAGTGACAGAAGGTATGCTCTTTGGAATTCCATCGATTGCATTTTCATATTGCGATCATAACTGGAATATTGATATGAACGATATTGGCGAAATAGCAAGGCAAATAGTTGAGGTAGCATTACATAATAAGTTCATACAAGAAAATAAATCTGTGCTTCTAAATGTCAATATACCAAATATTCCAAGAGAAAATATTAAAGGAATTAAAATTACAAGGGTAGGCAACGGAAATTGGAAGGATTATTATGAAAAACGACAAGATCCATTTGGAAGGGATTATTATTGGTTTGCTGGAACATATTATTATTCAGATGAGGATACATTGTTAAGTGACGATATCGCAATTTCGGAGGGATATATTTCTATTACTCCTATTAAATATGAATTTACTAATTTTGAAATAATGGGATCTTTAACTAATTTTGAAAAAATTGTATGCAACAAATAATTCAAATAGACAAAATCGAAGACGGAATGGTGCTTGCTGAGCCTGTGCTAAATCAATTTTCACAGGTGTTACTACCCTCAGGTACAGTATTAACCCATTTTCATTCAACAATTTTAAAAAAATGGAATATTAATTATGTATTCATATACATTCAAGAAAACGAAGAGGAATCACCTATACCAAAAGAATTAATTGAAAGCTGCAGAAAGGAAATAACATCTAAGTTACTCTGGACACCAACTATACCTATAGAAAAGGACTTAATAAATATCACCGCAATAAATCGCGCTAAAAATAAATTAAATGAACATTTAGAAAATGCAACAAATTGATTCCATATTAGCAAAAGTAAAAGAGTTCCCCACTCTTTCCTCATTCTACAGCTCGCTTGCAGGAATAATTAATAATCCAAATGCAAATATTAATGACGTCGCAGAGATTATTGAAAAGGACCAAGCATCAGTAACAAAATTGCTTAAAATTGCAAATTCTTCAATTTATGGTTTTCGTAGCCGCATTTCAAGCGTATCACAAGCAATTTTATTTATTGGCTTTGAAGAGGTCAAAAACATTTTACTTACATTGAAAATTATTAATTTATTCCGAACTTATGATAGTGAAATCAAATTTGTTAATCCTGTTGATTTTTGGAAGCATTCTATTGGCACAGGAGTAATTGCAAGAATTATTGGAATGAATATTGGGATTCAGAATAATGATATTTTATTTTTGTGTGGCATAACACATAATATTGGCAAATTATTATTTTATATAACAATACCAGATGATTATGAGAAAGTACTTAAGCTCCATCAAAATAAGCGAATAAGTATTCAAGATGCTGAGCGAGAAGTATTGGGTATTTCAAATTCGATGGCTGGAGAAATGCTTGCTCAAAAATGGAAATTATCAATTCCAATTATTGAGGGAATCAAGTATTATCAGACAGGATATATCGGAGAAAAAATAAATCTAAATGTTGCTATTGTCCATATAGCTGATATTGCTGCTTTGTTGCTTGGCTTTGGAAATGATGGCAGGGAGTTTATTTCTCAACCCAATCCAAAGGTATGGGAATTACTAAAACTTCCTGATAATTTTTTCTCATTAAATTACGAACGTGTAAAACGTGATTTTGAAGAAAATTCATCTATCCTCCTTGAAAATTGATGCTTTCATCAAAAAAAGAATTAACAAGCTGGTACTTATACGATTGGGCTAATTCAGCATATTCAACAACAGTTATTACATTATTTTTAGGTCCTTATTTAACAACCATTGCAAAAGATGCGCAAGTCAATGGATTAGTTAATTTCTTTGGTTTTTCTATTCCCGCAGGTTCAATATTCCCCTATTCAATTACTATTTCAGTAATATTGCAAGTATTAATATTGCCAATAATAGGCGGAATTGCAGACTATTCAAGGCGAAAGAAATCACTGCTTGGAATCTTTGCTATATCAGGTGCAATATTAACCACACTCTTTTTCTTCCTTGATGATGGATTATATATTTATGGCTCAATCTTATTAATTTTTTCTAATTTATTTTTCGGATGTTCAATAATTGTATATAATTCATTTTTAAATGACATTTCGAGTTATTCAGAACGCGAGAGGGTTTCATCAAAAGGCTGGGCAACAGGTTATGTAGGTGGTGGATTACTACTAATTTTAAATTTAATATTATTCCTTTTTCATAATAAGTTTGGACTTACAAATTCATTGGCTGTGCGAATCAATTTGGCATCGGCGGGAGTTTGGTGGGGATTATTTTCAATTCCATCATTAATTTATCTCAAATCAAATCCCTCCAAAGCAAATTATGAAAAAATGCCATTTTCTTATGCTATATCAGGAAGCTTCAAAAGTATAATTGTAACATTTAAGGACGCTAAAAATTATCCAATGGCTTTGCTTTTTTTATTAGCTTATCTTTTTTATAATGATGGTGTGCAATCTGTGATAACCCTATCATCATTATTTGGCCAAGAAGAACTTGGACTTGAGCTTACATTTTTAACTATTGTAATTCTTGTTGTTCAATTCGTTGCTGCCCTGGGATCAATGATATTTTACTGGGCAACCAAAAAATTAGGTGAGAAAAATACATTAGTGATAAGTATTGTATTATGGTGTTGTGTAATTTTCTATGCATTTGCATTTTTATCAGGAAAAATTGACTTTTTTATACTTGCTATAATTATCGCTCTGTTGATGGGAGGGACACAAGCAATTTCCCGCTCACTATATTCAAAGCTAATTCCAATAGGAAAAGAAGCAGAATATTTCAGTATCTATGAAATCAGCGAAAAGGGAACAAGTTGGCTGGGACCTTTTGCATTCGGATTGATATTTCAATTAACTAGATCTTATAGATTTGCTATATTATCACTATTGATATTCTTTGTGGTCGGTGGCATAATACTTGTATTTTCAAAAATTCGTCTTAATAATCAGCTGCAAATATCACCAAAAAATGAATTCGAAAACTAAAGAAACAATAGATCATTTTGTAAATTATTTTTATAATAATAAAGATTTTAATGACTTAATAAAATTATTTAAGAAAAAAAAGAATATTTCAATATTTTCTAATAATAATTCTATTAAATCTTTATTTCTTATAGCAATTGCAAAAGAAATAAATAATAAATTTATTATTATAACAAAAAATTACTTTGAACAACAAAATTGGGTAGATGATTTAACTTTTTTCTCTCATAATATCGATATAATTCCACTTTCTCAATCGCCAAAAGAAAAAAAAGAATATCTTGAAAATCCCGAAGCAGTAGGATGGATTGTGCAAGGACTTGAAACGTTTAATCAATCTAATAAGTCAATATTAATCGCAACTCCTGAAGAACTTTCAACACCACTTCCTAACAAATTCGATGTAGAAGATTCACGAATTTTGATAGCAAAAGGACAAAAATTAGATTTTGATAAATTTGTTCAGGAATTGCTTTTGAATGGATTTACACGTACTGATTTTGTGGCAAGTGAAGGTGATATTGCAATTCGTGGTGGAATTATTGATATTTTCCCTTATGGTAAGGATAATCCATTGCGTCTTGAATTTTTTGGCGATTTTATTGAATCAATTCGGGAATTCGATATTATTTCTCAGCGAAGTATTAACGAGCATCAAGAAATCACTTTTTTTAATAATTTATTTAACATTTCAGTTATAAATCAACCTGTTAATATATTTGACTATTTACAAAATAATGAAGTTATCTTTGTTATTGATGAGCCGGAAATCCTTGATATTCGAAATGAAGAACTGGAAATAATCAAACATTTTCCTAATATCTTTATTAATCCCCTTGGAAAAACTGATTATCAAGTAATAGTTGAGCAGCAGCCGACATTCAATGGTTCAATAAAAGAATTCACAAAAAAGTTGCAAGAGCTAGAGAAACTGGGAACTAATATAATTGTCACAGCAGATAATCAAGATTATTTAATGAGATTGCAAAATCTTGTTAAAAACTATTACGAGCAAATTTCAAGTTCAAATGAAAATAATATCCAATCGGATGGTATTTCAAATAAAGATTCAAGTGATTTTATTTCCAAAATTCAATGGATTGATAACCCGATTTCAAATGGCTTTATAACAAAGAATTACAAATATGCAATTTTTACTGAACATCAGATATTTGAGCGTTTAAAACGCTTATCTCAAAGTCGAAAGACCGACAAGCCTAGTATTTCTTTAAAGGAATTAGAAACACTCAATTATGGTGATTATATTGTGCATTCTGACAAGGGAATTGCACAATTCGATGGAATTCAAACAATAAAAATTGGCAATAGCTTACAGGATTGCATTAGGCTAAAATTTCAAGATGATGATATTTTATATTTAAATTTAAATTATATAAACAAAATTGATAGATATTATTCATCGGAAGGCGTTTCACCAAAATTAAGCAAGCTCGGCTCCCCTGAATGGGAAAGACGGAAGCAACACCTAAAGAAAAAAATCAAAGATATTTCACGCGACTTAATTTCATTATATGCAAAACGCAAAGCTATCGAAGGCTATCAATTTCCTGAGGATAATCTCTGGCAGAAAGAATTCGAAGCATCTTTTATGTTTGAAGATACAATAGACCAAACCAAAACTTGTGAAGATGTAAAGAAAGATATGAGTAGCCCATCACCTATGGATAGATTAGTTTGTGGCGATGTCGGCTTTGGCAAAACAGAAGTAGCAATTCGTGCTGCATTTAAAGCGGCTACAAATGGCAAACAAGTTGCAGTATTGGTCCCAACTACAATACTTGCTCAACAACATTATATGACTTTTAAAGACCGTATGAATAAATATCCAATTGTTATCGAATCACTTTCTCGATTCAAGAGCAAAAAGGAACAACAAGATATTCTTGAAAAATTAAAAGAAGGGAAAATAGATATAATAATAGGGACACATAGATTATTAAGCGATGATGTTCAATTTAA